>OILI01000345.1_pt1 | contig 7956 bp, 8 predicted proteins | sample 1584541 | NCBI WGS metagenome assembly OILI01 (sample SAMN02674605, study PRJEB24791) | human gut metagenome, SKBSTL067 | isolation source: stool | host: Homo sapiens | place: USA | reverse complement strand
GGGAGAGTAAGCCTTTGGCTTTCAGGGACAAGGCCCGGTTCCGCAGGTGGTGGTTTGACATGACCGTGTAGCCGCTGTTCTTTTCTACCCGAAAAACTGCCATTTCACGGATGCCTCCTTTCTGTTTTTGGGCAAAGAAAAAGCCGCAGGCTTTTTGTGAAAGTCTGCGGCTATGCCGATTGTTAGATATTCAATTCTTTGTGTTTCCGCACTCCATATCAATTACCACCGAAACAGTAATGTGATTTTCAATGCGTTTGTTGCGGAGTTTATCGCCCTCGCCATCGAACACAACGTGACGAGAAAATAACGTAAAACGGAGGATTTCTACTAGATTTCTCTTTGTAGCGAAACTATCGCTTCGACATGTGTATCACTGTCCAAACTCATTTCCATATCTTCCTCAATAATCGGAAGCTTGAATTTGATGGATTTGAGCCACTGACCGTTTGGCTGTCGTTCCTCATAGATATGGATTTCAGAAATCAGCGATTCCATAATCTGTCGCTTCTCCTGCTCGTCCATGACAGCGTACAGCTTTTCAAAATAAATCAGCACTTTGTAGATATTGTCAGCAGTGAGTTTTTCTGCTTCTATTGCCATTTTCTTTGCTCTGGCTTCAATCAACAGATTCTCCGTATCCTCTATCTTATCATACATTTTATAAAGGCGATCATCAAGGTCTGCTTTACGCTTGATGTAGTGCTTATCATCTGGGTCAAGGGTATCAATCTCATCAATCAAACGGGACTTCGTAGCATAGCTCTGACGAAGCTGTTTTTCATAATTGGCAATCTCCTGTTCAATGGCGGATGTATCTATCTTCATATTGATTTTTTGCTGCATCATCGCCGCAAACTTCGGATTGCTGACCAGTTTGATAATAACCTCTGCAACAGCACCGTCCAGCAATTCCTCATTGATTTGCTTCTTGTATTCACACTTATGACCACGGGTCATAGTGCGGTGTTTGCAGCCATAATAGAAGAAATCCTTATATTTCGTGCCGTCCGGCTTGTGCTTGATGCTTTTGTTGCCGTACATTCCGGCTCCGCAAATAGGACATTTAAGTAATCCGGTCAGCAGGTGTACCTTGTTGTCTTTACCGTTGTTGACCTTTTCATACTTCTTCGCCTGAGCAAGAAGTTTTACTTGGGCTTCATGCCAGAGTCCTTCTGATACAATGGCTTCATGCAGACCGTCAACTAACAGATAATTTTCCTGCTCCACAAGTCGGTAATCATTGCGAGTTCCATGTACCTTTTCTGTTCTTCTCCTGCCGTAAGCAATTTTACCACAGTAAACGGGATTTTTCAAAATTCTGCGAATCAGGGCTGCATCAAACAGAGGATTTTTTCCATTCTGCCGCTGAATTTTGTTGATACCGTGATTGGCAAGGTATTTCGCAAGTCCGTTAGCTCCTATATCGGTATGCACATACTGGTCAAAGATAATGCGGATTGCCTCGGCTTCTTCCTCGTTGATATACAGCATACCTTTTTCCAATTTGTATCCGTAGGGAGCAAAACCACCGTTCCATTTACCCTCACGAGCTTTCTGGATTCTGCCTTCCATCGTCTGAACACGGATATTCTCACGCTCAATCTCGGCAACCGCAGAAAGCACGGAAATCATCAGCTTACCGGCATCTTTGGAAGAATCAATGCCATCCTCCACACAAATCAGATTGACATCGAAATCTTGCATCACCTGTAAGGTAGACAGCACATCTGCCGCATTTCTGCCAAAACGTGATAACTTGAACACCAGCACATAGGACACGCCATCTTTACCGGACTTGATATCCTCCATCATGCGGTTAAATTCCAATCTGCCCTCAATGGACTTTCCCGATTTACCGGCATCCTCATATTCACCGACGATTTCAAAATCGTTGAACTCAGCATAGGCTTTCATTCTTGATTTCTGAGCATCCAAGGAGTAACCGTCTACCTGAACGGCAGTAGATACTCTCGTATAAATATATACTTTTGTTTTTTCTTTCATATCGCCATCCTCATTTGTGCCACAGCCTGTGGCATAATTCAGCTTTCATCGTCTGTTATTTTTTGCCGTCAGTTTTCTGTTCCAACATCTTTATCGAATTTAAATAATCATTTTCCACGTCGCTGAGCGTTCTTGTCTTATATTTTCGATATTCTCCAGTCGCTTTATCAACAGCCTGCTTATGAGTAATGCTTCCATTTCCAATTAAAAGCTGCTCTCCACTCATGGTAAGAATGCGATCCAGATGCTCTGCCCAGTCCTGCATCGTCATTGCCTGTTCACGCTCTGCCTGACGTTCCGCAAAATCCAGATACCCGGATACAAGTTGTCCCATAGCACGAAGCTCTTTCTCATTCAGATAGTTTTTCGCAACAATCGCTTCTTTGAGTGTCGGCTGATTACCGGCAAAGGTGGTAAGTCCCATGAACTCTTTTTCCGCATCCGCTCTTGTATAAATCACTTCTGCCGCAGTCTGTCCGTGAATGGCATAATGAATTTTATTCTGAACCTTTTTGAAAAAACGGATAGAGATTTCCGCTTTCGGGTCGTAGTCAATGCTGGTGGCATAGATTTCAAGCACCTGACGATAAAACACCTTTTCCGATGCACGGATGTCTCTGATTCTTTCAAGCAGTTCCTTGAAATATCCACCGCCGCCCAGATTTTTCAATCGTTCATCATCCAAAGCAAAACCTTTTTTCATGTATTCTTTGAGAATGTTAGTTGCCCAGATTCTGAACTGTGTGCCACGCTTGGATTTTACACGATAGCCGACAGAAATGATAACATCAAGATTATAGTAGTCAACCTGATAGGTTTTTCCATCTGCCGCAGTTGTTGCAAAATTTGCAACAACTGACTCTCGCTGCAGCTCGCCTTCGGAAAATACATTTTTTATATGTCTTGAAATAGTAGATTTATCTCTCTGGAACAACTCTGCCATCTGGTCAATGGATAACCACACGGTATCCTCATCAAATGTGGTTTCAATTTTTGTCAATCCATCTTCTGTTGTGTAAATAATCATATTGGATTTTTGATTCATATCATCATAATTGTTCACCGGAACACCTCATTTCTAATTGTGCAACGGGGTATTGCGCTTTTATTCTATGTAGCTCTATGCGTTGAGAACAGTAGCTCTCGCATAGAGTTTGGACACTTATTCCACGACTATTATATCATCGCTTTTCCATCAATTCAATAGTGTCACTGGGTTCTTCAGATGTGTTTTCTTCCTCCAAACAAGACGGCGGCTCTGGAAGATTATCAATATCCAGAACCGCCGCATATTTTTCTATTAAATTTGCAAGTAAATCGGCAAAACCATTCCATTTATCTGTCAATAGTGCTCTCCTTTCTTTTTCGTCCACGTTCCTGCGGAATGTCCTGTTTCTCTTTTCCTCTGGTCAAAACGGCATTAAGAAAAGCCCGTACCCTTTCAGGTGCGAGCTTGACAGCATCCAGATACGGCTGAGCCTGTTCCAGAAGTTTCTCATATCGTTTTTTCCATACCCCAGCATCTTTCTTGGCTGTTTCATATTTCTGCTGGTATTTTAATTTCTCCGCTTTTTCAGCAAAGCTGCTGACAGCATAATTTTTGAGAGTACGGCATTCATCGGGTGTCAAGACGATGTTCCCGGTAAAAGATTTCTTACCCATCGACTCCAGCTCCTGAACCGTCACCGCTATTCCGGTTGCCGCCTTAGTCTGTGCTTGCAGGGATTTAAGCTCCTGCTTTTTCTTCTCCGCAGCCTGTGTAGTATCGTCAAGCTGTGCTTCTTTCTGGTTCAGTTCCGCCGTCACAGCTTCCAGTCGCTGCTTTTCCTTTGCCACCTTAAACTGGGTCACAGTCAGATGTTCCTCGGTGCTGTCACGCTCTCCACGTTCCACATCGGTATATCCGGCAGCTCTCATGTGCTGAAAAAAATCATCCTGTAAAACAGAATAGGATTTTCGGAGAACAGGCTTACCATTGACTTGCAGAATTGGTTTTCCATCTTTGTCCACAGCAGGTTTGGACAGCCACTTTTTACTGCGGCTGACCTGCATAATGGTTTCCTTTACCGTTCCTCTGAGAGCTTCATCCTTGCAGCGTTTCGACCACAAAATCTGTTTCTCCACCACAGGGACATAGACCACATGAAGATGATAATGGAACACGTCCTTGCCAAGTGCTTCGGACATCGCCCGGTTAATCTCGTCAGCGTGCATGACTGCCGAGAGGATATACTGTTCACCGCCAACAATCTCCACAGCGGATTTATAGGCTTCCTCATAAAACTGTCTGGCGTATTCATAACCGCCGTGATTGTCGAAGTACGCAGAGTTCACATCAAAGACCATTTCGTTGAAATGGACGGCATCCGCCTTCAGACCTCTGGTGGAAATGATGTTGTCAGCTTTCATCTGCTCAAACATTTCAGCGTAGCTCCCGGTAGGTTCTTTGAAGTGTACGTTGAGGGAACTTCTTTCCGGGATAATATCTTCGTTACTGTATATTTCTTTTTCACGCTCATTGTGTGCCTGTGCATCTCCGATGTCATTATCTGTGACATCCATATTTCTTGCACAGGTACGGTCAACTCCGTCATTTCTTGCCATATTTTTCCTTCCTTTCTTTGGGATTTGCAGACAGGTAGCTTTGGAAAGGCACTTCTGCGGAAGTGTAATAACCCACTATGACACTTTCATCCATACTGGCTGCAAAGTGCCGTGGGCTCTCCCGAGGGGGTGTGCGGTCACTGCGGTGACCTCTGCTGACCAAGGCAAAATGTCTGCAACTTTTCCCATGGTCAGCCCGTCTGCATGAAGCTGTTCTGCGGAACGTTTCTTGCAGACGTTGGCAGCGTCTTTCACTGCCATCCATAGGCAGCACTGCGGTGTGCCTATGGGGACGGGAGATGCGAGGGGCTGTTGCCGGGGGCATCACTTCTCCCGTCTTTGCTGCCATACAATGTCGCATCCCAGCACATCGGCAAGCTCCAATACTTCCTTGTATCGTATACTTTCCCGCTGTAATTTTGCGGACAGGTTGGAAACGCTGTCGCTCCATCCGTACTCGTCCGAGAGCAGGTCAACAACTTCCTGCATGGTCATCCCAGCACGGATGATCTGTGCCTTGATTTCATTGCGTACATTCATATTGAAAAATCCTCCATAATTCTGTTTGTGGTTCGGTACAATCTCTACACCCCAAAACGGAGCAGATACACCGAACAGTGAAAAATCTGCAATCTCTGAAATCCGTTCAGAATTTTGCTTGTGATGTCCTGTCCATATATGACCATATCCCACTTTGCCGTTTTGTGTGGTTTGGTCTGGAACAGTGAAAACACCCATTGTTCCGTGAACAGGGTACACGGTTCAGAGAAGCACGATTTCGTGAAATAGTTTCGTCCTGCGGTCAAAAACTTTGCTGTTTCCATTGCCATTGATTTTCAATACCCGAAAACAGGTTGTCTCTGAAAGCCGTTGTTTCCTATAATGGGAGAAAACAGGGGTAAATGCTGCGTACATACGTACAGAGCATGACTGGCAAAATCAATCCCGCCATTCCTCCGGTACGTACGTACACGGCGAAACGTCGTAAAACCCATTTATATTCGGACGGGCTACGGCTTCAATTCCCATGAATCCCCACACCCTGCGCCCGGCAGAGTTTGTGATTTTGTTGGTGTGTTCCAGATTGTAGCGACTTAAATTTGCCACCACACTGTCACTAAAGCTGCGGGATTTCAGGGGCGGCAGAGAATTTTCCTCACACCACATCCGATAAATTTCGTACAGCTCCTTGGAGCTGATGGAAGCATCCGCTTTCAGCCGGATATAGCCCTCAGACTCCATGAAGTCGAAAATATTGTTGTTGTCACGCTTGACGGACTCTCGGTTGGTTTTGGTGCGCTCACTTTCCGTGAATTTGAAATTGTTGGCAACCAGACGCTGCAATCCCTCAAACGCCCAGAGGAAAATGCCCTCCACCTCAGCTTTCATCTTCTGGGCGAGGTCAGGGTCATCCATTCTTCCGGCAGGCTTTTCCTTTGTGGTCAGCACAAGCTGTCTGCGGTAGAAACCGTCACTTCGGTCATACAATGCCTGTAAATCTCCATTGGAGAAAGCCAGCAGACGGGCGAACATCCAGCCCTGATAGCTCTGTTTGCCCTTGCGCTCCAAATCCATTTTCCCTTGAGCTGTCACAATGGATTTCACATAATTGGTCTGGCGCAAGGCTTCCATTCGCATATCATCATCCACGCATAGGAGGATATGCTCCAGATCGGCACGGGCAAATCGGTTCTCAGAGATTTTACCAATGCTTCCGTCCTTCATGGAACTGCCCAGCATTTGCCCCAGCACCGCACCGATTTGGGATTTACCCTCGCCGCCATTGCCCTTAATGACCATCATCCTCTGTCCTTTATTGGAGGGAATCAGGCAATAGCCGATAAATTCCTGCAAGGTAGGGATGTCCTCCGGGTAAAGCAGACCATTCAGAAAGGAAAGCCACAGCACAGGTTTCGGAGTATCCGGGCGATAGAAAACCGGGAGCCTGTTTCTCACAATATCCGGCTTCCCCTCTGTAAAAGTGCCGTCCAGCATGAGCGTACCGTTTGCCAGATGAATCCTGTCCTGCTCCGGCGGGAAGTCCTCCACATGAGCCGCCAGCTTCATAATCTCAATGATGTTGCTGATTTTGCGGGGAATGTTGTTCACGGCACAATATTTCAATTCTTCAAAGATTTCGCCACGAAGCGGCAGGTCGTCCGTCACTCGACCATCAGGTGTGAAAAAAGCTCCGTTTGCAAAGATAATCTGACGGGTTCTCAGAAAATCTTCACAAAACAGAGCTTCATTGATACTCTTGCCGTCAAACCACATCGGCACATTCATCTCAAGCAATTTCCTGTTCTCTGACATGGCAGCGCACCTCCTTTTTCTGCTCGTCCAGTCGTGTTTGCATTCTTGCAATCGTTCCGTCTGTCAAAAGTTCCTTGACGGTATCAGTCCTTTCTTCCTGATCGCTCATAAGGAGCAAATCGTTCAGATACTCCACATATTCCAGCTTGTGGCAAGCTTCCACGAACCTCTCATCCGGCTCGTCCTCCGGTGCTTCGGGAGCATATCGCTCTTTCCAGTCCTCCAAAAGATGAAGATACCCGGACAGCACATTCATGCAGAAAAGCTCGTCCTGTTTCGACTGATTCACACGGGGACGGTACTTCTTTACCTGTGCCACCACGGACGGCGGCCTGTCCAGTCCGAAATCCGCAGCCAGTCTCTGCGCTGCTTCATAGGCAGACAGGTCAAGCAGCCTTGCCACAAAGTCAATCACATCTCCCTTGGCACCGCAGCCGAAGCAATAGAAGTAATCCTCGTTCAGCTTCAAGCTGGGGTGTCTGTCATCGTGGAAAGGGCAGCAAATCATCCCGGAGCGATTGATTTTCAGCCCGTAGTGTTCGGCGGCTTGCCTAACCGTGACCGCCGCCTTGACTGTTTCAAAAATGTTCATTTGCATAACCTCCTTGATTTTTCTCGATGATTTTTTCATCTGCCTGAATATACGCAGAAAAACGCTTTCAACCGAAAAATCAGGCACTTCCGCAAGCAAAGCAAAAAGCCGCCCCGAAAACTTGAAAAAATGCAAGTTTCGAGACGGCAGTGTTCACACAAAGTTGGTTGATATTGTTCCGTAAATAGAATATAATTGAAGTTAATATGAATCAGGAGGGATGATACAGAAATGAAATACCTGTCTACATTTGAAGTTGCCGAGAAATGGGGTATCTCTCCCCGAAGAGTTGGTATCCTCTGCAACAATGACCGCATACCGGGCGCACAGCGGGCAGGAAGCCGCTGGATCATCCCGGAGGACGCTGAAAAGCCGACAGATGCCCGCATTAAAAGCGGAAAATATATCAAACAGAAAACAGGCAGAGGGGAGGAAGCATA
>OILI01000344.1_pt1 | contig 7995 bp, 5 predicted proteins | sample 1584541 | NCBI WGS metagenome assembly OILI01 (sample SAMN02674605, study PRJEB24791) | human gut metagenome, SKBSTL067 | isolation source: stool | host: Homo sapiens | place: USA | reverse complement strand
CTGAAACATATCTCCTGTAAATTGATTCAATATGACAGGATAGAACTGATAAAACCCGAAAGAGAATTGGACTTATTGCGCGATCTCCGCGAACGGACAGGACTTGACATTGTTCGTGTGGAAGTGGGACATATCGATTTTTTACGGGATACAGCCATGCTGAAAATCTACTATGAACCGCTGAAAGATGAGATAAATACGATTGATACGTTGACCCGCTTACCTAAAGAAAATGAATAAGGAAATGGAAGATAAGTCAGGCAGAGAAAGTAAGAAGAGACTCTGGGATACAGGCAGATACCTGGTTGGTTGCCTGTTATTGTTGTGTATGGCAGGGAAGAGTTATGCACAGGGAGATGATTTCGGCGTGTGGACCAGTGCGGAAGTGAAGAAAAAGATATTCTCCGGTTTCGATGCTTCTCTGGAAGGTGAATTCCGTACAAGAGACGGATTGCAGACGGTGGAACGCTGGTCGGGTTCGGCAGGTGTTTCCTATAAGATGTTTCGTTGGCTGAAAGCATCCGCAGGATATACGTTTATTCATTATTACCATCCGATGGAAGTCACTAAAAAAGGAAACTATATCCCCGAATATTGGCAGCCGAAACATCGTGTAAACTTGTCATTAACAGGAAAGGTGGACTGGCGCCGCTTCACGTTTTCCCTTCGTGAACGGTGGCAATATACTTATCGTCCCAGTCAGTCGGTCCCCAAATTCGATGGTGATGACGGGAGTGTGAAGAATGATGAATATATCAGTGGAAAAGGAAAAAATGTGCTTCGTTCCCGTCTTCAGGTGGAATATAATATACGTAAATGTGCTTTTACGCCTTATACTTCATGTGAACTTTCATATTCGTTGAATGAGATCGGTGCTTTTGAAAAGTTGCGATGGACATTGGGGACGGAATGGAAACTAAGTAAGAAACATGCTCTCGATTTTTATTATCTGTATCAGAATAAGGCAGACGACGATGAGGCAAACGGGCATGTGATCGGTGCAGGATATTCATTTAAGTTTTAATATATAAAACGAGAAATTATGAAAAGAATAGTGTTGTTTTGGATACCGCTTTTATTGCTGTTGTTGGTGAATTGTACGACGGAATCATTCGATTTCGGCGATCAGGAAGGAATATTGGTCGAAGGTTCGGGAGGTGGAGGAAGCAGTCAGCCCAACCCGACGATTCCCGAGGGATCGGAAGACTTATTGGGATTTACAATCGCTTTTGATGAAAGTGATAGGACGACGTATGGAAGCATGTCGGAAACGGTCACTTCCGATGATGATTTTAAAGAGAATTCCCATTTTGCCTCCGTGGTGACGATTACCTATAATGGAACGACTGCCACGGTAGGTAATGGAGTTTCCGGAGTGGAAGTATCTTCCAATGGGGCGCATATTGTGGTCAATTCTACGGTCAGCGGAGTAGAGTATGTGTTGAACGGGACTACTACGAACGGCTCGTTCAAGGTATACCGCGAAAAGAAATTCAAATTATCACTGGCGGGGGTGTCTATACTCAATCCGGTAGGTGCTGCCATTAATATCCAGTCTTCCAAACGTGTGTTTGTGGTATGCGCGGATGAAACAACGAATGTGTTGACAGATGGGTCTTCTTATACGGCAACTACTGATGGAGAGGATATGAAAGCCTGTCTGTTCAGTGAGGGGCAGCTCATTTTCAGTGGAGGCGGTTCACTCACAGTTACCGGAAATTATAAACATGCCATCACAAGCGATGATTATGTGCGTTTCCGTAGCGGGTGTAATATTACGGTAGTTTCGGCCAAAAAAGATGGAATCCATACCAATGAATCTGTGATTATCGGCGGCGGAATACTGAATATATCTTCAGACGGCGATGCTATTCAGTGTGAAGAGGGAGGAATTACGATGACCGGAGGCTTTGCAAAACTCTCTACAACGGATAATAAAGCGCATGGGTTGAAATCCTGTCTGGATGTGGTAATCAGTGGCGGTGCTATTCAGGCACAAGTGGCGGGAGCAGCCTCCAAAGGAATATCCTGTGATGGTAACCTGACCATCTCCGGAGGAAAGCTGACTGCATTCACTTCTCAAACCGCTCTTTATGAAGATAATGATTTAAGTTCGTGTGCAGGAATTAAATGTGACGGAAATATCCTGATTACAGGAGGCGAAATCGCTATTCAGAGTACAGGTGGAGCCGGTAAAGGTATCAACTGTGACGGTTCGATTACCATCAATGACGGCACGGTGAAAGTGATAACTACCGGTACGCAGTGTGTATATGGCAAGCTCGACTCGTCGGCAAAAGGAATCAAAGCGGACGGTGCGTTGACAATCAATGGAGGAACGGTGCTTGTGAAGGCTACCGGTGGGGAAGGTAGTGAGGGTATCGAGAGTAAAAGTGTGTTGACTGTCAATGAGGGTACAGTTGCCGCGCTTTGTTACGATGACTGTATGAATGCAAGTAACAGCATTGTTCTTAATGGTGGCAATATTTATTGTTATAGTTCCGGAAATGACGGCATTGACTCTAATGGTACGTTGACCATTACGGGGGGAGTGATCGTATCGTCGGGTACTACTTCTCCCGAAGACGGATTCGATTGCGATCAGAATACCTTTAAGATTACCGGGGGGATTGTTCTGGGTATTGGAGGAGGAACAAGTACACCTACATCAAGTGTATGTACGCAACGCACTGTGATCTATGGCGGTTCGGGAAGTAACGGAGAAATACTGAATATCCAGTCGGCCGACGGAACCAGCGTACTGACCTATCAGATTCCCCGTGCTTATTCTCAAATGACGGTATTGTTCAGTAGTCCGAATCTGACCTCGGGCGGTAGTTATACTATCTCAAAAGGAGGAACGGTTTCCGGTGGTTCCGAGTTCTTCGGGTTATATTCGGGAGCCACTTATTCCGGTGGCACGCAGGCGGCAACATTTACTGCCAGTTCGATGGTGACACAAGTCGGCAGCACTTCCGGCGGTGGCCAGCCCGGTGGTGGAGGCGGTGGACATGGACCTGGTGGATGGGGATGGTAAACAGCAGTTTACCGTCGAAATCCGTTCTTTGGTCGATTCTATTTGTGATAAAACAGGTTCGGTTTTATCTTTGTTTCGATAATCAGAAGCAATGAGGCATGAAAAGACTGCGTAAACAACACGTGCTGGAGCAGAGTATTTACGGAGCTATCTGGATCGTAATATTTCTTCTTCCGCTGATAGGCGGATACTTTGCCATGAGTGGAGGACTTGAACGGGAGGAAACCCGTATGGTGATCCGCGAATCATGGTTGAGTATCCTTCCTTTTTTCGTGCTTTTCCTGTTAAATAATTATGGGCTGGTTCCCTATTTTCTTTTTAAGAAAAGGTACTGGCAATATACTGTTTCGTTGATTTTTGTAATAGGAATGATTTGTTGGCTTTCTCCGTTTCCTTCTGCCAATCATTTCCCCAAAGATTTCAAGCGAGGAGAGTTGCCTCTTCGTATGAAGGAGAACCGGAGGGACCAGATTATTAAGACGAGAGAAAAGGCGAGGGAGGAAGGGGATGTGCATTGGCATGAATCCAATCCCGAACAACGTCCTAGGGGAATGGGAGATCCAAATGGTCCCGGAAGATTTCCAAAACCGACTCCTTTTCCTTATCCTCCTTTTGTGCTCCGCTATCTTATTCATTTCATCATTGCCTTTTTGATGGTAGGGTTCAATATCGCCATCAAACTTTTCTTTAAATCTTTCCGTGATGAAGAAATGCTGAAGGAACTGGAACATCAACGTTTGCAGTCGGAACTGCAGTATTTGAAATATCAGATTAATCCTCATTTCTTCATGAATACGCTCAATAATATTCATGCGTTGGTGGATATTGATACGGGGAAAGCGAAAAGTACGATTGTGGAACTTTCTAAACTGATGCGTTATGTGCTTTATGAAGCGAGTAATAAAACGATTTTGCTTTCACGTGAGGTTCAGTTTCTTAAAAATTACATTGCCCTGATGAGTTTGCGCTATACCAACAAAGTATCTATTCAGATGGATTTTCCGGCCGAAGTGCCCGAAGTGCAGATTCCTCCTTTGCTTTTTGTCTCTTTTGTGGAAAATGCTTTTAAGCATGGAGTCAGTTATCGGAGCGAGTCTTTTATTCATGTCTTGATGCAGTTGGATGAGGGCAACCGGCTTTCATTCCGTTGTTCCAACAGCAATAATGGTTCGGCTGACGAACAGCATCATGGCATCGGACTCGAGAATATCCGTAAGCGGTTGAGGCTTTTATTTGGCAATGATTATACGCTTTCCATTACCGAAGAGGAACATAAATTTGATGTCTTACTTATTATACCTTTATTAGAATGAAATGTATAGCAATAGATGATGAGCCGTTAGCATTGACGCAGTTGTCGGATTATATATCCCAGGTACCTTTTTTGTCTTTGGTAAAGTCATGCCAGGATGCGTTCGAGGCAATGAAGATATTGTCCGAAGAGGAGGTTGATTTGATCTTTGTGGATATTAATATGCCCGATTTGAACGGATTGGATTTCATACGTTCTTTGGTGAACCGTCCGTTGGTGATTTTCACTACTGCTTATTCTGAATATGCGGTAGAGGGTTTCAAACTGGATGCCGTAGATTATCTGCTGAAACCGTTTGAGTTCCAGGATTTATTGAAAGCGGCGGATAAAGCCCGCAGGCAATTTGAATATCGTTTGTTGGAACAACAGGGTGAAATAGGAAATGCTTCGCAGATAAAAGGAGATTCATTATTCGTGAAGAGCGATTACAGAGTGGTTCGCATCGATGTGAAGAATATCCGCTATATTGAGGGGATGAGTGAGTATGTGCGTATCTTTGTGGAAGGAGAGGACAAGCCTGTAATAACGCTTGCCAGCCTCCAGAAAATGGAAGAACGGCTTCCCACGCATTTCATGCGGGTCCACCGTTCTTATATTGTCAATCTTCGCAAGATTACCGAAGTTTCCCGTCTTCGCATTATCTTTGATAAGAATACTTATATTCCTGTCGGTGATAATTATAAGGAGAAATTTACGGAATACATTGGGAAATTAAGCCTTTCTTAAATAATTATTTAATTCCCAGTTTTTTGGCAATTTCTTTAGGAAGTGCATCTTTATGCACCAGGATATTCATTGTCTTGTAGGCAACGAATGCTTTGGAAGCATACCAGATACCATCATATTTGCCTGATTTACCCCAAGAGTTTTTCACCATGAAGTATTCTTTTCCGTTCTGGTCTTTAGCGATGCCGTAGATTACCATTCCGTGGTCGTCTGTTGTTTCCCAGTTGTCAAAAGCAACTTGACGCATTTCCTGGGTAATATCCTTTTCAGGGAAAGGTTTGGTGAATAGTTCTCTGCGTTTGTCGGCGGCAGTCAATCCTGTCCAACGGGCCATGTCTGAACCGGACAGTTCAGATTCTTTGGCTGCATCTGGCATTACGGCGATACCGTCACGTGAGAATCCTTGTTCGCTGACATCGCTACCCCATGCAAAGGTATAGCCTTTCTTTACAGCATTGTCCATAACAGCCATCAGTTCTTCGATAGGCAGGTTGTAAGACAGACCATTACGCCAGTTATCCTGAATTTCGATGGCGAATTGAGAATAGAACGGATGGTGTGTATAAGAAGTCAGTGATACATAGTCGTTATAGTTCAATCCCAGTGATTCGGCAAAAGTCTTCGGAGTATATTCTTTGCCTTTGTAGGTGAACTTCTCCGGACATGCTCCTAGGTAAGTGTCATAAATGGCACTTAGTCCGTTTTTCCATACCGGAGTCAGTTTGCTTAATTTACCTTTTGCAATCGCATTGATATAACCGGAAGCAACAGCATCCAGCTCATTATGTACCGGCAGTGTATCACCATACATAATACCCGGCATCACTTCTTGCGGAACGATACCATAATTCTTGATGCAATACATTACATCATAAAAACTTCCACCCGGAGAGAAAGAACTGTCACCGTGATAACGTACATAGTTTACTCCGCGATCCTGCATCGTTTTGTGTACAACAAACATTTCAGACAGGTCGTATTCACCTTTACCTAAACGAAGTAGTTCTGATTCAACAAATCCGAGAGTTGAGAAACTCCAGCAAGTACTCGAACGATTTTGGTTCTTGATAGAAGTTATCGGATTTTCTTTCACTGTCGTGAAAACAAAACCTTCTTCAGGTTTTGCATCTTGTGCCATAACACTTAGGCTGAACAGGCCTAAAGCAGCAATAAGGATTGTCTTTTTCATTCCTATGAAATTAATATTAAATTGTTTTGGCTACAAATATAGGAAAGTTTCACCACAGAGTAACACAGAGTTTCACAAAGTTTTCTCTTTTTTCAAATGGACAGCTATCTTAATGACTTCCGTTTTATGACATTTTATTGTATCTTGGCGCGGTAAGTTCGCTCGGAGAAAGTAATATTCAGGAACAGGGAAAGGCTGTTTTCTTTTTGCATACCGTTAGGAATTTTCATCTGGCCTTTATATTTCAATCCGATAGAAAGGACGTTGTTATTGCGCAATCCGAAGTTAAGTCCGGTACTGACGTAATATTCGGTTGCCTTTTTCTTTTGAATGACGATATAGGAATTATTAATACCTGTTCCCAATAGGATGCTGACCGGATTACGATAGACATTGCCCAATGTATATCTTCCACCGACTGATAACCGGTGTTGATTCTCAAAACTGACATTGGATTGGGAAGATTGCATCCGGCTCCAGTCCACATATTTGTAGTCGATGGTTGCCATCCAACGTAGAGTGTTGTAGGAAGCTCCGAGCCCAAAGAATTGAGGAAGACATTGGCGATAGCGTTTCAGGCTTTTTTCAATATCATCTCCTCCCGAACTGCTACTAACGTATAAGTTATTATCCTGCTTAAAATCCTGCGAGTAACCATATACGGCACCGGCAACGAAAGAACGTTCGCGGTCTATAGCCCATTTATACTGTACACCGAAATCCGCATAAAAAGTATGTTTGTAGGAGCTGGTTTCTTCTGTGGCAGTACCTTGCGTCTCCGTTTGTGTGATGGTCCCCGTCACATAAGAAAGATTGGTGCCGACAGAAAATCTTTTTCCGAAAAGGTAAGCCGTGCTGATACCCATCTTGGAAAGTCCTCCTTCACCCTGAAAGAGAGAAGAGATAGTACCTCCATTGGTGCCTGCCACTTCTTCATCCAGCGTGATGGCATATCCCACACTGCTGACGGGAGCCATGAAAATTGCTCCATACCAGCGTGGCATAATCCGGCAGCCGATACTTAGGTTATTCAGATTTCCGGTGACGGAACGGTTACTTGCTCCTCGTTGCGAATAAATCTGGTATGCTCCCATGATACCGGCATCGATCTGGAAGCGTTGTTCGGTCAACTCTGTGAGTGAAGCCGGATTGGCATTGTTAAGGAAATTATTTCCTCGCAATGCAATGCCTGTGCCGCCCAGTCCGGCATATTGCCCGCCTTCCCCGGTAGAAAGTTCTCCCAGTCCGAACATGGAAGTAGGGGAGTTCGTTGTATTTTGTGCAATAACTATAGAGACAGGAGTATAGAATGCCAGAAGGCAAAACAAAATCTTTTTCATTGTTGATAAGTTTTGTAAAGTATGATAAGTTTGGTATTCTTTTTATTGGCGGTATGTTCTCCGTCGCCGAAAATAACGCCTTGAAGTGTGGTATAGAACAAGTTGTCCGGAAGAAATAATTGTAGTTTCTGACGATCATATCCGGTAGTTCCCAGGTTTGTTTGCAGGAAAGAGGTGATGTCAAAAGAGTAATAAGTCTCCTCATAAGACATCTCGTCGACTACTAGATTTCCGCTTTGTACGGAACTCCCGGTGAGGTCGGTGATTACACTTTGCGTCACATTTTCATTGTTGGCGGTGTAGAGAGCCAGGCTTTTGGGCAACGGGTACATGCCGTCATAAGTTCCTTTTACCGGATATAACTGTAACGTTGCGCTCTCGATAGTCACAA
>OILI01000310.1_pt1 | contig 8813 bp, 9 predicted proteins | sample 1584541 | NCBI WGS metagenome assembly OILI01 (sample SAMN02674605, study PRJEB24791) | human gut metagenome, SKBSTL067 | isolation source: stool | host: Homo sapiens | place: USA | reverse complement strand
CCCCAGTCTGCTTCGCAGACAGCCCCCTCTGAGATGGGGCCTGTCCGTGCGGTAAGCCTCCCTCCGAGAGAGAGGTGGCAGCGCACAGCGATGACGGAGGGAGTTTTGTGCAAAAGAAAGGATGTGCACTTATGGCGTTCGACCCGAAAAAGTTTGCCGGAGCCCATTGCGGCTGCCGGTATCAGCAGGACTACCGCCCCACGCTGGGCCGGGACGGCAAAAAGGAATCCGGTACGCTGGAGGTCATCAAATTCTATTATGATGGTGCCATCCGCTTTGAGCAGCACTGCTACGGCGAGGCGGCAACCTTTGTGTTCGGCGTGTGGGCTTCCGGCATGGATGCCGACGGCACCCTCCACTGGGCCCTGCCGGATAAGCGCAAGAGCTATTATGATGAGGAATACCTGCCCAAAAAGTTGGACCGGGTGGACGAAGCGGGCAATCTGTACTTCGATGGCGGCACCTTCCCCTGGAAGCTGGCCGATGATTTTTCCGAAGATCGGCGCTGGGGCTACCCCAAATGGAAGGTGGTTCTGGGAAAGCTGGCCGGAAAAGGGCGCTGAATCTGCCCGGATTGTTACGGATTGATGAATTTCCAGTATTCCTATTGACATGCTAGGGAATGATATGGTATAACATTCCCGTTAAAAGGTATCATAGGCCCGGACGTTCGGTCCGGGAATGCAAAAACGATTTGTCGTTTGCCAGAAAGGATCAATCCCATGGAAACTATGGAGAAAGTGGTTTATCTCGACAATGCTGCCACGACTGCCTGTGCCCCGGAGGTGCTGGCAGTGATGACCCAGGCCCTGAGCGGTGCCTGCGGCAACCCCAGCAGCCATTACAGCGTTGGCTATGAGGCCAAAGAGTTTGTGGACACCGGCCGCGCCCAGGTGGCAAAGGCCATCAACGCGTCTCCGGCGGAGATCTTCTTCACCGGCTGCGGCTCCGAGGCCGACAACTGGGCCGTGAAGGGCACTGCCTTCACCAAGGCCCGCCAGAACAAGAAGCACCTCATCACCAGCGCTTTTGAGCACCATGCCATCATGCACAGCATGGCTGCGCTGGAGCGCATGGGCTTTGAGGTCACTTATATCAAGCCCACCCCGGAAGGTTATATCCGCCCGGAGGACGTGGAAGCTGCCATCCGTCCCGATACCGCGCTGGTCAGCATTATGATGGCCAACAACGAGATCGGCACCATCCAGCCCATCAAGGAGATCGCGGAGATCGCCCACAAGCACGGCGTGTGGATGCACACCGATGCGGTGCAGGCCGTTGGCACCATTCCGGTGGATGTCAAGGAGCTGGGCGTGGATATGCTGTCCATGAGCGCCCACAAGTTCAATGGCCCCAAGGGCATGGGTGCACTGTACTGCCGCAAGGGCATCTGGCCCCAGAACCTGATCGACGGCGGCAGCCAGGAGGCCCGCCACCGCGCCGGCACCGAGAACGTGGCCGGTATCGCCGGTATGGGCAAGGCCCTGGAAATGGCCGTCTCCCATCTGGACGAGCGGATGGCCCACGAGAAAGAGCTGCGTGACTACGTCATCGATCGCATCCTGAAGAACATCCCCGAGGCCCGCCTGAACGGCGGCCTGGAGCACCGCCTGCCTGGCAATGCGAACATCAGCTTCCCCGGCCTGGAGGGCGAGACCATTCTGCTGGACCTGGATATGCACCACATCTGCGCATCCACTGGTTCGGCCTGCAACTCCGACAGCCTGGACCCCAGCCATGTGCTGCTGAGCATCGGCGTTCCGGAGGAGATCGGTCATGGTTCCATGCGGTTCACCTTTGGCCCGCAGAATACCATGGAGGAAGCAAAATATCTGTGCGACGTGCTGGAGGAGGTCATTCCCCGCCGCCGCGCAATGAGCTGTATGTGGCTGCAGGGCCAGAACACCGCCCGTCATTTCAGCCTGAAGGGAGAAAACTAAGATGGCAAGTATGTATAGCGCAAAGGTCATGGAGCATTTCGCAAACCCGCACAACGTGGGTGAGATCCCCGACGCAAACGGCGTGGGTGAAGTGGGCAACCCCAAGTGCGGCGATATCATGCGCATGTACCTGAAGATCGAGAACAACGTGATCGTTGATGTCAAGTTCCTGACCTTTGGCTGCGGTGCCGCCATTGCCACCAGCAGCATGGCCACCGACCTCATCAAGGGCAAGACCATTGACGAGGCCCTGAAGCTGACCAACAAGGCCGTTGTGGAAGCTCTGGAAGGTCTGCCCCCCATCAAGGTGCACTGCTCCGTTCTGGCAGAGCAGGCCGTGAAGGCTGCCCTGTCTGACTACTACCGCCGTCAGGGCATCGATCCGGAACCCATTGTGGGTAAGCTGGAAGAAGACTGTGACCATTGCAGCGGTGAGAGCTGCGGGGTCTGAGCAGGATCCGCAGAATCATAAAAAGGGGTGGTTCCCGGTCGGGAACCACCCCTTTTTGATATCATACGGAACTGCGGTGAAAGTTCAGCGCAGATTCGCCTTCTGGATCAGGCTGCGGATATGGTGGGCCAGCATCTCGATGGCGGTGGTGTTCTCGCCGCCGTTGGGCACGATGATGTCCGCGTTCCGCTTGCTCGGCTCGACGAAAGCCTCGTGCATGGGCTTGACGGTGGTGAGATACTGATGGATGACGCTGTCGAGGGAGCGGCCGCGCTCCTTGACGTCCCGCACCAGACGGCGCAGGATGCGCTCGTCGGCGTCGGTGTCCACGAAGATCTTATAGTCGAACATGGCGCACAGCTCCGGCTCCACGAAGGGCAGGATGCCCTCCACGATGAGGACGGGAGCCGGCTCGATGTGCTGCACCTCGTTGCTGCGGTTGTGGTCGGCGTAATCGTACACGGGGCAGTCGATGGCGCGGCCCGCTTTCAGCTCCTTCAGGTGCTGGATGAGCAGGTCGTTGTCGAACGCGTCCGGGTGGTCATAGTTCAGCTTGCAGCGCTCTGCAAAAGGCAGTTCATCGTGGCGCTTGTAGTAGCTGTCGTGGGAGATCAGACGCACCTCGTCCTCCCCGAACCGCTCCTTGAGCCGGTAAGCCAGCGTGGTCTTGCCGCTGCCCGAGCCGCCTGCGATGCCGATAATCAGATTGTTCATGTCCCAAAATCCTCCCGCCTGCCGATTCCGGTAGAAAAACCGGTCAGAATAAGCTATAATAGGTATATTGTTGGGGAACACCCCTGTTTCTCACTGCTTATGATATCACAAAACCACTGTTTTTGACAGAGTAAGAGGAAAATTGATGAAAAAGATTGTTTCGGCCCCGTATATCGACCAGACTGCCCGCTGGGTGAACGGCTGCGAGAGCATCAGCAGCGTGATGCTGCTGCAGGCTGTGGGCATCCCCATTGACCCGGATGTGTTCATTGAGCGCGACCTGCCCCACGCCCCCTACTGGGAACAGGAGGGCAGACTCTATGGGCCTGACCCGATGCTCGTCTACCCCGGCGACCCCCACGACCACACCGGGTACGGCTGCTATGCCCCATGCATCGTGCAGGCCTTGCAGAGCGCGTTGGAGCATGAAGGCGCGGCGGACCGGTTCGAGGTGCTGGACGTGAGCGGCGAGACAGCAGCGCAGCTGTGCCGGTTCATTGACGAGGGAATGCCGGTGGTGTTCTGGGCAACGCTGGATTTTACCCCGGTGCCCGAGGAGCGGGATCACTGGCTGCTGGCCGATGGCACCGACTTTGCCTGGAAGTGCCACGAGCACTGCCTGCTGCTGGTGGGCTACGATGAGGAAAACTACTGGTTCAATGACCCGTGGCATGACCACGGGGTCTGCGCCCAGCCCAAGGAGCTGGTGGAGCGCTGCCACGCGGCACAGGACTCCTATGCGGTGACCCTGCGGCGGAAATAAGAAAGGCGGAACATGAAAACAGAGAAACTGAAACAGAACGTCAAGGGCTATGTCCAGCAGTTTGAGGACGGCGGCCTGCGGCTGCTGAGAAAGGGGCAGAAGGGTGTGATCCACGCCATCTTCAGCCGCTTTGGCCTGGTGCTGATCCTCCTGCTGCTGCAGGTGGGGCTGCTGTTCAGCATCTTCCGGTGGTTCGGCAACCTGTGGCCCCATTACTTTGGCGGCAGCGTGGTCGTTACATCGGCCATGGTCATCTACCTGCTCAACAGCAAGATGGACAACAGCGCCAAGATCACCTGGATGGTGGTGGTTGCCATTGCGCCGGTGGTGGGCATTCCGATGTTCTTCTATGTCAAGAGCAATTTCGGGCACAACATCCTGCGCAAGCGGCTGCTGGAGCTGGAGGATCAGCTGCGCGGCTGGCTGCCGCAGAGCCAAAAGGCCGTGGAGCAGCTGAAAGCGCTCGAACCCGGCGCAGCCTCGCTGGCAAAGTACCTGTACGGGCGGGGCGGCGGCTTTCCGGTGTACCAGAACACCGCCATGACCTATTTTCCCGGCGGCGAGGCAAAGTTTGAGGAACTGCTGCGCCAGCTGGAAACGGCAGAAGAATATATCTTTGTGGAGTATTTCATCATCGACGAGGGCCTGATGTGGGGCAAGATCCTGGAAGTGCTGGCCCGCAAGGCGCTGCAGGGCGTGGATGTCCGGGTGATGTACGACGGTACCTGTGAGTTCTCCACCCTGCCCCGCAACTACCCCCGGCTGCTGGAAAAGCTGAACATCCAGTGCAAGGTGTTCAGCCCGGTGCAGCCGTTCGTCTCTACCCATTACAATTACCGCGACCACCGGAAAATTCTTGTCATTGACGGGCGGGTCGGTTTTACCGGCGGCGTGAATCTTGCCGATGAGTACATCAACCACATCCAGAAGCATGGCCGCTGGAAGGATGCCGCCGTGATGCTGGAGGGCGAGGCGGTCCGTTCGCTGACGGCTCAGTTTCTGCAGATGTGGGGCATCCTGAAGGAGCCGGAATATGAGCAGTTCCTGACCCGGCCCATTCCGGTGCCGGAAAATGCAAAGGGCGTGGCGGCTCCCTACGGGGACTGTCCGCTGGACGGCGAGCGGGTGGGCGAGATGGTCTATATCGACCTGCTCAACCGGGCCAGGGATTACATCCACATTATGACCCCCTACCTCATTCTGGACGGTGAGCTGGAGACTGCCTTGAAATTTGCCGCCGAACGGGGCGTGGATGTCCACCTGATCCTGCCCGGAAAGCCGGACAAGCAGTTCCCCTACGCACTGGCAAAGAGCCACTATTCGGCCCTGCTGGATTCGGGCGTGAAGATCAGCGAGTGGGGCCCTGGTTTTGTCCATGCAAAGGTGTTTGTGGTGGATGGCAGGGAAGCGGTGGTGGGCACCATCAATCTGGACTACCGCAGCCTGTACCATCACTTTGAGGATGCCGTCTGGATGGTGGATGCTCCCTGTATCCGGGACATTGAGCAGGATTTCCAGCACACGCTGGAACAGTGCCGCACGGTGGAAAATACCTCGGCCAGCATCTGGCAGAAGCATTATCTGCTCCGTGCCACCGGAATGCTGCTCAAGGTCATTGCACCGCTGCTGTAACAGCTGAATTACAAAGCAACAGCCCCCTCGGGCTATTATGACCCGAGGGGGCTGTTGTTTTGTATGATCCTTATCTGGGGTAGCACAGCGCCAGCTTGGAATAAAAATCTTCCAGTGCAAAACGAACATCCAGATCGTGATAGACACGGATGGTTTTGCGGTCAGAAGCTTCAGCATAGGTCAGGCTGGGCAGGAGCACAGGGGCCGGGCGGAGTGTCCAGTGCCCCCGGAATCCATTCTCCAGCAGGACGGCGGCGGTAGTGTTGTCGCCCAAAGTCCAATTGCCCCCGGTGCGCAGAGGAAAGCGGGGATCGTATTCGGAGGGGTACTCGTCCATCAGCTGCTGAAATAGATAGGCTCCCACTTCGCCGCAGGGCCGTACCCGAAGCGCCAATTCGGCAAGGGATACCTCGAATCTGGCGTAGACATCCTGTGGGATCTGCCAGACCGTAACAGCGCTGTCCAACAGGACACGGCAGGCGATGGGGTCTTGCTGAACATTGAATTCCGGTCGTCCGGCGGGATAGGGGCCGCCGCCGTTCCAGAGCACTGTCATGCGGGACGCGATCTCCGGGGCACGGTTCAGGGCGGCGGCAATGTTTGTCATAGCGCCCTGGGCCGCAATGTACAGGGGAGCCGGGTCATCCCGCAGAGCCTCCTGGATCAGAAACTCGACAGCTTCACAGTCGGGAGCATCCTCCGGGGAGGCGAGAGGGGCAGTACAGCCATGAAGAACAGGAACATCGTCGATGTGTGCGGCGTTCAGCAGGCGGCATACCTCCTGGTAACTGCGTTCCATGCTGTGGGGCGGCAGACCCCTTTGGGTGGTTTTGACCTCAAAATGGGTGGCACAGATACCACGCACATCAAATTGCGGAGTGAGCAGATGGTGCAGGATGGCAAAGTCATCATCGCCTTCGTTTTTTGCATCGGTGTCAATGATGACCCGCACCCGGCAGGCCTCCGGCGGTGCAAATCCCAGCCGCGCAAGAAGTTCAGAGCGTTCCATGTGGTGTTCCCTCAGTTCAGCTTTGCCAGCGCTTCGTTCAGTGCGGCCAGCTTTTCTTCATCGAACATTTTGTTGCTGTAGAATTGCAGATTGTTTACCGAAATGCCCCGGGAGCCGGGCTCCTGCTGCACATATTGGGCCAGCTCCGGCAGCAGCTGCTGGATCAGGGCAGCGGACTGAGGAGTGTCCAGCAGGGTGCCGATCTTCATATCAAGACAGAATTCCCTGACTTCCTCCGGGGCGGGCACCAGCACGTCGTGGTTGAAGATGTGGTTCAGGAAGCCGAGTGCCATGCCCTGCCACACTGCGGATTCCGGGTTTTCCGGGTTGTGGGGATTGGCGATGTGGCGGCTGCCGGTGGAGAAGCCGTGGTCGCCGTAAGCAAAGATATGCATCTCATAGGGGATCTTCCGCTCTGCCAACAGGGTGGCAAACTGCAGGGACTGTGTGGCGGGCACCAGATGGTCGCCCTGAGTGGCAAAAAGGAAGGTAGGAGGAGTCTGGTCATCCACCTGCTGCAGCAGGTCCGGCAGCTCCATGCCCAACGCCTTGCCCGGGACGCTGAACACAGCGTAGCCCAGCAGCATGGCCGCAGGACGGACCCGGCCCATGGTGCCCACCGAGGCGGCAAGATGCCCGCCGGCAGAGAAGCCAACCACGGCGATCTGCTCCGGGTCGATGTGCAGGTCACCTGCGTTCTGATGCAGGTAGTCCATGGCCTCCTGTGCTTCGGCAAAGGCATTGGTATAGACCTCCTCCACCGGACAGTTCTGGGAGACGCTGTACCGCAGCACAAAGGCATTGTAGCCTGCGTTCAGGAAGGCCAGCGCTACAGGATCGGCTTCCCGGTCTGAGCAGAAAGCATAGGCTCCGCCCGGAAAGATCAGGATCGCAGGACAGCGGTCCAGAGCAGGCATTTCGGTGCAGGGATCCTGCAGGTAGCAGGTCAGCTGGGCATTGTGGGTTCCCATGGGGATCTGAGTGATTTTCATAGTTGGCTCCTTTTTCCTGTAATAAAACGGGCCTTCGTACAGATAACCCCAAAAAGCAGGGGGGTCCCTGTGCGAAAGCCCAAAATCGACTTTGTTATTCTGATATCAATATAGCAGATAGCAGAAACACTGTCAAGAAGATTTACTGGTATTCCTTTTCCATCGAGAAGCCCCGGCCGCTGACTTCGGTCACGCGGCTGACGATGAGGAAACAGGCGGGGTCAATGGAGTGGACCAGCTTTTCCAGCCGGGGCAGCTCCCGGTTGGAGATGACGCTGAGCAGCACCTCGCTGGGCTCGCCGGTGTAGCCGCCCTCGCCGTGGAGCACGGTCACGCCACGGTCGATCTCAGCCAGAATGGCGGTGCGGATCTCATCCGACCGGGTGCTGATGATCTTGACCTCGGTGCGGCTGTCGCCCAGCATCAGCATCTTGTCCATGACGATGGTGTGGGTGATGACCAGCACGATGCCGTAGAGCACCTGCTCCGGCTGGCTGAATGCCGCCTGCACCAGCAGGATGGCGATATCAAAGAGCATCATGGTGATGGACACCGGCCAGCGGAACCATTTCTGCAGCACCAGCGGGGGGATATCCATGCCGCCGGTGGAAGCGCCCGCCCGGATGACCATGCCCAGCGCAACGCCGATGCCCAGACCCGAGAAGATGGTGCAGAGGAAGATATCCTCAGTCAGCACCCGGCCGTCCGGCAGCCGCTCAAACAGCCCCAGAAAGGCGGGGCTCAGCACGCTGCTGGCAAGGGTGTTCAGTGCGAACTTCTTGCCCAGCACCGCCCAGCCCCACACCAGCATGGACATGTTGAAGAGGAAGAGGAAACCGGAGACGGAGAGCCCCGTCAGCCGCCCGAAGGCCAGCGCGATGCCGGTGGCACCGCCCGTGATGAGCCCGGCGGGCTCCAGAAACAGGGCCACCGCCAGCGAATACAGCGCGTTGCCCAGGATGATAGCCAGACTGTTCAGCAAAAGCTGCTGCCAGCGACGAGTAGATTTCATAGCAGTACCTCCCATACTATCCTTATAATACAGGAAAACTTCAAGAAAATCCACCCGATGCGGTTGCTTCCCATCAGAACAGCGGAATTGATGTGGCTGCCAAGGGCTCCCCCTTTGGGGGAGCTGGCGCAAAGCGCCTGAGAGGGCGAGACCGTTACTCCTCGTCCAGCAGCCGCAGACCCGCCGTATCGGTCACGGGCAGGGAGAACACGATGGCTCCCGCCTTGGGGCCTGCCCCCTGCATGATGGCCTGCATGATCTGGTTTTTCAGGGTGGTGCGGGACACGATGAGATCGGAAG
>OILI01000304.1_pt1 | contig 9035 bp, 8 predicted proteins | sample 1584541 | NCBI WGS metagenome assembly OILI01 (sample SAMN02674605, study PRJEB24791) | human gut metagenome, SKBSTL067 | isolation source: stool | host: Homo sapiens | place: USA | reverse complement strand
GATATGAAGGCGGAGATCGAGAAGATCCGCGAGCAGATCCAGAATCTGGAGTAAACCCTGAGATTCAGATGGTTCGGAGGAAAAGATGAAACTGATCAACATCGGCTTTGGCAATCTGGTCAGCGCGGGCCGGGTGGTGGCTGTGGTCAGCCCCGATTCTGCTCCGGTCAAGCGTCTGGTCAAGGAAGCGCGGGAGCGGGGGATGCTCATTGATGCGTCCTATGGCCGCAGCACCCGCGCCGTCCTCATCATGGACTCCGACCACGTTGTCCTTTCAGCCCTTCAGCCCGAAACGGTAGCCAGCCGTGCCGCCGGTCAGGCCGAGGGCAAAACAGTGACAGAAGAGGAGCAGTAAGACCATGGAAAATGAAAAATATCTGTTTGTCGTTTCCGGTGCCGCCGGTACCGGAAAGGACAGTGTGGTCAGCGCTTTGCGCAAGGCCCACCCCGAGATCGAAAAAACGGTTTCTGCAACCACCCGTTCCCCCCGCCCCGGGGAGCAGGAAGGGGTAGACTACTACTACCGCACCAAGGAGCAGTTCCAGCAGCTCATCGATCAGGATGAGGTCGTGGAGCACAACTTCTTCAACGGCAACTACTACGGCACCCTGAAGGAAGAGGTCAACAAGCGGCTGAACGCGGGCAAGCTGGTGGTCATGGTCATCGATGTACATGGCGCGGCCAATATCCGCCGCATGTATCCCGGTGCCACCACCATCTTCCTGCTGCCCCCCTCCACTCAGGAGCTGGAGCGCCGCCTGCGCGGCCGCGGCACCGAGACCGAGGAGAGCATCCGGGAGCGCCTGGAGATCGCCCGCAATGAGCTGGCCCAGCAGGATAAATTCACCCTCAAGCTGGTCAACGACGAGGTGGATGCCTGCGCCGCCAGACTCTATGATGTCATCTGCCAGCGTGCGGGCCTGACCCGCTAAATCGCTTTGAAGGAGCTGCCTGAATGCCCAAAACGGTAGGCGTTGCAGTGAGCAACGCGACCTTTCATTTCGACAAACTCTATACCTATGCCGTCATGCCCGACCAGCAGGATACCGTCCGGCTGGGCAGCATGGTGCTGGTGCCCTTCGGGCGGGGGAGCCGTGCCCGGATGGGTGTGGTTCTGGCCTGCGATGCCGAACCGGAGAGCGCAAAGCTCAAGTTCCTGTTCGATGTTGCCCCGGCCTCTGCCTGCCTCACCCCGGAGCTGCTGCGGCTGGTGCACTTTTTGAAGGAGCGCACCTTCTGCACTTATTACGAGGCCGTCAAGGCGGTCATCCCCTACGGCGCGCAGTACAAGCCCACCGTGGCGGAGGACGGCGTGACCCCGGTGCTTCAAAAGCAGCTCGTCCGCCACACGGAAAATGCCTACAAGCTGGTGGGCACGCTGCCCCCAAAGCCCAGACCGACCGCCAAGCAGCTGGCCGCAGTGGCCCTGCTGGCCGGGGGAGAGCGCACCCTGTCTGCATTGGAGGAAAAGGGCATCAGCCGGGCGGTGCTGGACAACCTCTGCGCCAAGGGCGTGCTGGAATGCAGCAAGGTGAACAAATCCATCGACCTGTATTCTTCCATCCCGCTGAAGAACGAGCCCATCCTTCTCACGGAGGAGCAGCAGGCCGCCTATGACGCGCTGCTGCCCGGGCTGGAGGATGCAGCTCCGCACTCGGCCTTGCTCTACGGCGTGACCGGCAGCGGCAAAACGCTGGTGTTCCTGAAACTCATCGAGCACTGCCTGCAGATGGGCCGCCGGGCGCTGGTGCTGGTGCCTGAGATCAGCCTGACCCCTCAGATGATCCTGCGGCTGAAAAGCCAATTTGGCAAGCGGGTGGCCGTGCAGCATTCCGCTCTCAACCACACCGAGCGCCTGCTCCAATGGCAGATGATCCAGGACGGCGGCGCGGATATCGTGGTGGGCACCCGCAGCGCGATCTTCTCCCCGCTGGAAAATATCGGCCTTGTCATCATTGATGAGGAGCAGGAGCACACCTACCGCTCCGAATCCGCGCCCCGCTACTCGGCCCACGAGGTGGCCCGGCAGCGCGCGGCGGAGAACGGGGCCCTGCTCCTGCTGGCCAGCGCCACCCCCAGCACCGAGAGCTTCTACGCGGCCCGGCAGGGCCGCACCCAGCTCGTCCGGCTCACCCAGCGCTACGGCGGCAACCCGCTGCCCAGCGTGAAGATCGTGGATATGCGGGCCGAGCTTGCCTCCGGCAATCCCCGGGAGATCAGCCTTGCCATGGAGGATGCCATCCGGCACAACCTTGAGGCAGGCAAGCAGACCATTCTGCTGCTCAACCGCCGGGGTTACCAGACCGTGGCCCAGTGCGAGGACTGCCGCGAGGTGCTCAAATGCCAGAAGTGCAGCGTGCCCATGGTCTACCACAAATCGGCCCACAAGCTGCTCTGCCATTACTGCGGCAGCCAGCTGGACCCGCCCCCTGCCAGATGCCCCGCCTGCGGCGGAAAACTGCAGTACCGGGGTTTTGGCACCCAGAAGGCCGAGGAGGAGCTGGCAAAGCTCTTTCCGGAGGCCCGCATCCTGCGGATGGATCAGGATACCACCGCCGCCAAGGATGCCCACGAAAAGCTGCTGGCAAAGTTTGCCCGGCATGAATATGACATCATGGTGGGTACCCAGATGGTGGCCAAGGGGCTGGATTTCGAGGATGTGACGCTGGTGGGTGTGCTGGGCATCGATTCGCTCCTGTTCGCCCAGGGCTTCCGGGCCTATGAGACCGTGTTCAGCCTCGTCACGCAGGTGGTGGGCCGGAGCGGCCGGGCAAAAGACCCCGGCTTTGCCATCATCCAGACCACCGACCCGGACAACCCGGTGCTCAACCTTGCTGCCGCGCAGGACTACGACGCGTTCTTCGAGCAGGAGATCGCCTACCGGAAGCTGGGGCTTTATCCGCCCTTCTGCGGGCTCTGCGTTGTGGGCTTTGCCGGGCCAAAGGAGAGCGAGGTGGCCCGGGCTTCCGCCCGCTTTGCGGCCCTGCTGGGCCGACAGGCGGCCAAACAGCCCGACCTGCCCCTGCGGGTGCTGGGCCCCACCCCCGGCAGCATTGAAAAGATCAACGATTCCTACCGCTATAAACTCACCGTCAAGTGCCGCAACGACCGCCGTTTCCGGGACCTTATCCGGGAAACGCTGACCCTCTACGAGCGGGAAAAGCTGCCCGGCAAGGCCACCGTTGTGGTCGATCTGCACTCGGACGGGGATATCTGATACAACACAACAAATTTTGGAGGTACCACTATGGCTATCCGCAATATCGTAAAAGAGGGCGACCCCATCCTGAACAAGGTCTGCCGCCCCGTGACCAACTTTGACGACCGCCTTGCCACCCTGCTGGATGACATGCGGGAGACGATGATCGCCGCCGACGGCGTGGGTCTGGCAGGCCCTCAGGTGGGCATGCTGCGCCGCGTGTTCGTGGTGTGGGACACCACCGATGCCCCCGAGGAGATCCCCGAGGATTATGAGTACAAGTTCATCGACTTCGTCAACCCCGAGATCCTGGCTGTTTCTGAGGATGAGGAGACCGCCTACGAGGGCTGCCTGTCCTTCCCCGGCCACAACGGTGCTGTGACCCGTCCCGTTGCCGTCAAGGTGCGTGCACAGGACCGCAACGGCAACTGGTTCGAGCTGGAGGCCGAGGACCTGCTGGCCCGCTGCATCCAGCACGAGAACGACCATCTGGACGGCATTACCATCATGGAGTCCAGCGAGTATTTCTACGAGGACACCGAGGAGGGCAAAAAGGCTGCCCGTGAAGCGAAAGGAAACAACTGATGCGCATTCTGTTCATGGGAACCCCGGATATCGCCGCGGAGTGCCTGAAGGCCTTGTATGCCGCCGGTCACGAGATCTGCGGCGTGTACACCCGGCGGGATAAGCCGGTGGGCCGCAAGCAGGTGCTCACCGCGCCCCCGGTCAAGGAAGTTGCTCTGGAGCATGGGACCCCCGTGTTCCAGCCCCGCACCCTGCGGGACGGCAGCGAGGATGCCAACATCCGGGCGCTGGCCCCTGACCTCATCGTGGTGGTGGCCTACGGCTGCATCCTGCCCAAGTCCGTGCTGGAAGCTCCGAAGTATGGCTGCATCAACCTGCATGTGTCCCTGCTGCCCAAGTACCGCGGCAGCGCCCCGGTGCAGTGGGCCGTGCTGAATGGCGACGCCGAGACGGGCGTCTCCATCATGCAGATGGACGAGGGCCTCGACACCGGCGATGTGCTGGCCTGCGAGAAGATCGCCATCGACCCCGAGGAGACCAGCGGCGAGCTGTTCGACCGGGTCACCGCCGTGGGTGCCCGCGTCCTCTGTGAGGCGGTGCCCGCCATGGAAGCTGGCACCCTCCAGCCCCAGCCCCAGCAGCATGAGAACGCCACCCTGGCCCCCATGCTGGACAAGGAGCTGGCGGAGTTCAGGCTGACCGATACTGCCGCGCACATCCACAACTGGGTGCGCGGCATGAACCCCTGGCCCATGGCCTGGTTCGTGACCGCAGGCGGCAAAAAGGTCAAGGTGACCGAGTGCCGCGTGGCTGTCTCCAACGGTGAGGCTCCCGGCACGGTGCTTTCCACAAAGCCCCTGACGGTGGCCTGTGCCGATGGTGCGGTCCAGCTGCTTCATGTGGTGCCTGAGGGCAAAAAGCCGATGGATGGCACCTCCTTTGCGGCCGGTCTGCGCCTCAAAGCGGGGGATACCCTCTGATGGCGGCCAATCCACGGGCAGCGGCAGTGGCTGCACTGGTCCGGCAGGAGCAGGACGGCTTCTCAAACCTTGTGCTGGATGCCGAACTCCGCCGCCAGAAACTGGAGGGCCGGGATAAGGCCTTTGCCGGTGCCATCTTCTACACCGTGCTGGAACATCAGGGCACGCTGGATTTCATTCTGGAACAGTTCCTGCCCAAGGGCCTTGCCAGGCTGGACCCGCAGGTGCGCGAGATCCTGCGGGCCGCGCTGGCGCAGGCCCGCTATATGCAGGTGCCGGTGTCGGCGGCGGTGAACGAGGCCGTCAAGCTGACCCGCACCTTCAAAAAGGCGAGTGCGTCCGGGCTGGTCAATGCCGTCCTGCGCAAGGCCTGCAATTATGATCTGAAAACTGCCCGCTTCCGGAACGAGACCCAGCGCCTCATGGTGCTGGGCTCTGCGGGGCAGGATGTGGCAGAGTTCCTGCGCACCCATTACCCCGAGGAAGCGCTGGGCATCCTGACCCACACCGCCGATGGCGGCTGCACCAGCCTGCGGGCCAACTGCCTGAAAATGGATGCCGCGGCCCTCTGTGAAAAGCTGCTGGAAAGCGGCGTGAAGAGCGCGCAGCCCGGCCTTGTGCCCGGCAGTGTGCTGGCAAAGTTTGAGGGCAGCCCGGCGGAGCACCCGCTCTTCAAGGAGGGCTGTTTCCATGTGGAGGGGCAGGCCAGCCAGCTGGCAGCCCTCTGTGTGGAGGCAAAGCCCGGCGATACCGTGATCGACCTCTGCGCGGCACCCGGCGGTAAAACGCTGCTGCTGGCCGAGGAGATGCAGGGGCAGGGCGCACTGTACAGCTGCGATGTGGCAGAGCACCGGGTCGGGCTCATCCGGAGCGCTGTGGAACGGATGGGCTTTGCCCATGTCACCGCCCTCTGCAATGATGCCACCCGCCCCAACCCAAAGCTGCCCGCCGCAGACCGCATTCTGGTGGATGCCCCCTGCAGCGGCCTGGGCATTCTGGCAAAAAAGCCGGATATCCGCTATAAGACGCTGGAAAAAGCACGCCACGATGAATTATTGGCCACCCAGTCGGCCATTCTGGATACAGCCGCCGCCCATCTCAAGCCCGGCGGGCGGCTGGTCTACTCAACCTGCACCATCGACCCCTCCGAGAACGAGGAGCAGGTGAGGGCCTTTGTGGGCCGTCACCCGGAGTTCCGGGTGGTGACGCCGGAGGTGGCCTTCCCCGCCGGGATGACGGTGGGGGACTGGGGCGCTCTCTCGGTGCCCACCCGCACCGGCATGGACGGCTTTTTCCTCTGCGCGATGCAGAAAGTTCCCTGATAAAAGGAGATTCCAATGGATACAAAACGCTGTATATCCTCCCTGACGCTGGAACAGCTGACGGCGGAGCTGAAAGCGATGGGCCAGCCCGGCTTCCGGGCCAAGCAGATCTTTCACTGGGTGCACCAGAAGCTCGTGACCGACTTTTCGGCCATGACCGACCAGCCCAAGACCCTGCTGGCAAAGCTGGAAGAGGCCTTTTACATCGCCGCGCCCATCATCGAGCGGCGGCAGGAGGCCAAGGACGGCACGGTGAAATACCTGCTGCGGATGGCCGACGGCAACTGCATCGAGACGGTCGTGATGCGCTACCACTACGGCAACACGGTCTGCGTGTCCACGCAGGTGGGCTGCCGGATGGGCTGCCGCTTCTGCGCGTCCACGCAGGCGGGCCGCGTCCGCAACCTCGAGGCGGGCGAGATCTGTTCCGAGATCTATACCGCCCAGAAGGACATCGGAGAGCGCATCTCTCACATCGTGCTGATGGGCATTGGCGAGCCGCTGGACAATTTTGACGAAGTGATGCGCTTTCTGGAGAACATCTCTTCCCCCGAGGGCGTCAACATCGGGATGCGGAACATCAGCCTCTCCACCTGCGGCCTCGTGCCGAAGATCGACCAGCTGGCGGAGAAGAAATTGCAGCTGACCCTCTCCGTCTCCCTCCACGCCCCCAACAACGACATCCGCAGCGGCATGATGCCCGTCAACGATGCCTACCCGGTGGAGGTGCTGATGCAGGCGGTGCGCCGCTATCAGGACACCACGGGCCGGCGGGTGAGCTTCGAATACTCGATGGTGCGGGGGGTCAACGACTCGGACGCCTGCGCCAAGCAGCTGGCCGACCTCATCCGGGGCATGGGCGCCCACGTCAACCTCATCCCCATCAACCCGGTGGATGGCAGCCCCTACTCGGCCACCGACGCGGCCAACGTCCGGCGCTTCCAGCAGAAGCTGGAGAGCCTTGGCGTCAACGCCACCGTCCGCCGCCGCCTGGGCAGCGAGATCAGCGCCGCGTGCGGCCAGCTCCGCCGCGACGAGATGAACGGCAAAGCCTAAAAAGGAGAAGCCTATGAAACTTGCAGGAAAAACAGACGTCGGCAGCGTCCGGCAGGAGAATCAGGACGACTACCGGGCGGGGGAGCTGCCCGGCGGCGCGGCATGGGGGCTTGTGTGCGACGGCATGGGCGGCGCAAGGGGAGGCCGTGAGGCCTCGCTGAGCGCCTGCGACGTCATCGAGCACTGCTTCCTTGAACAGTACGCCCAGTGTCTGCCCGGCGACGAGGAGAGCTTCCTGAAGCGGGCGCTCATCAGCGCAAACCGCTTCGTCTTCCAGAAAGCCTCCCGGGTGGAGGAGCTTGCGGGGATGGGCACCACGGCGGTCTGCGCCCTCGTGCGGGGCGGGACGGCCTACCTCTGCCACGCAGGCGACTCCCGCGCCTACCTCTGCCGGGAGGGGAAGCTCACCCAGCTGACCCACGACCACTCCTATGTGCAGGAGCTGGTGGACTGCGGCACCATCACGGAGGAGGAGGCCGAGCATCATCCCCAGAAGAACATCATCACCAGGGCGCTGGGCGTGGATTACCGGCTGGAGCCGGAGGTCACTTCGGTGCAGCTGCAGGCAAAGGATCTGCTGCTGCTCTGCTCGGACGGCCTGACCAACATGGTGCCGGTGGAGCAGATGGAGCAGCTGCTGGCGCAGGGCCCGTTCTACGACCTGCCCGACCGGCTGGTGGATGCCGCCAACGAGAACGGCGGCTCCGACAACATCACCGCCCTGCTGCTGGCTGTGGAACCTACGGAGGTGCACCATGGATAACCTGATCGGCAAAACGCTGGACGGTCTGTACACGGTGCGGGAGCTCATCGGCACCGGCGGCATGGCCAATGTCTACAAGGCCGTTGTGGGGCCGGGCGGCCCGGTGCCGGAGGGCACGGTCGTGGCCGTTAAGGTGCTGCGGCAGGAGCTCATGCACGACCCTGACCTTGTGCGCCGCTTCAAGAACGAGTCCAAGGCCATCTCGCTGCTCAACCACCCCAACATCGTCAAGGTGTATGATGTCTCGGTGAGCGACCATCTGCAGTATATCGTCATGGAATATGTGGACGGCATGACCCTGCGCGAGTATCTGAACGAGCGGGGCGGCAAGCTGACCAGCCGGGAGACCGTCCACTTTATCTCTCAGATCCTGAAAGCGCTGGACCATGCCCACCGCAACGGCGTGGTGCACCGGGACATCAAGCCCCAGAACATCATGCTGCTGGACAACGGCCAGCTGCGGATGATGGATTTCGGCATTGCCCGCATCTCCCGGGCTGAGAACCAGCTTTCGGGCGGCAAGGCCATGGGCAGCGTCCACTATATCAGCCCGGAGCAGGCCAAGGGCGATGAGACCGACTTCACCAGTGACCTTTATTCGGTGGGCGTGATGATGTACGAGATGCTCTCGGGGCATCTGCCCTTCGATGCCGATGACGTGGTGGAGGTGGCCATCAAGCAGATCTCGGATCAGCCCAGGAGCCTGCGGGAACTGGCTCCCTGGGTGCCGGTGGGGCTGGTGGAGATCACCGAGCGCGCCATGGCAAAGCGGCCCGAAAACCGCTACAAGAGCGCCGCTGAGATGCTGGAAGCCCTCAACGCCTATGTAGAGAACCCGGCCATCGTGTTCAACTACACCTATCTCCCCGATGAAATTCCTGAAAAGGTGGTGGAACCCCCTATGCCCAGAAAAGAATCCCGTCCGGAGCGCGGCAGTGCCCCGGCAAAAGGCAGAAAAAAGAAAAAGCGCACCGTGTTCCTGCCGGCGCTGTTTGGCATCACTGTGGCCTTTGCACTGGCCTGCGCGGCCCTGTGCTGGATGATCCTGAATGATTCCAGCTCCCTGATGGGCGAAAAGGCCGATGTGGTGCTGGCAGATTACAGCGGCATGACCCAGGATGAGGTCAACGCTTCCCAGCAGGTGGCATCCGGCCAGATCGTCATCAACTGGGAGCAGGCCTACAGCAACG
>OILI01000277.1_pt1 | contig 9784 bp, 7 predicted proteins | sample 1584541 | NCBI WGS metagenome assembly OILI01 (sample SAMN02674605, study PRJEB24791) | human gut metagenome, SKBSTL067 | isolation source: stool | host: Homo sapiens | place: USA | reverse complement strand
CGGCATAGTAGAGCTTTTCCACCCGTCCGGCCAGCAGCGGGGCGGCGTAGCCGTTCTGCGCCGCCAGCACGAGGCCGCTGGTATCCTTGTCGATCCGGTTCACCGGGCGGAAGACCGGGCTGTTCCCCCGCTGAGCCGCCCATGCCGCATAGCCGTTCGCCAGCGTGCCCAGCGGGTAGTTCAGGGTTGGGTGCACGGCGAGGCGGGGCGGTTTTTCCAGCACGAGGGCAAAGGCATCCTCATAGACGACGTTCACCGGGATGCCGCTCTGCGGCGCGACGCCCTCCCCCTCCGGCGGCAGCTCGAAAGAGATGACCTGCCCGGCCTCGACCCGGCGGTTGGCCAGAATGGGCACGCCGTCGGCAAAAAAGCCGCTGCCCCGGAACTTCACGGCCCGGGAAAGGTCGGCAGAGACACTGCACCGGCGCAGAAAGCTGCGCAGCAGCGCCCCATCCGCCTCGGGCGGGACCTTGAAATAGAGCTTCATCTTCCCACCTCCAGCGCGGGCAATATATAGGATAAGTATATCAAAATTCTCTTTCTCTTGCAAATCTTGTTTTTTTATGGTATCATGGGGAGCGGAAAACGAGTGGAACATACGGCGGCGGGGCGGCTTTGACCGCTCTGAGGAAAGTCCGGGCCTCACAGAGCACGGTAACTGCTAACGGCAGCCGAGGGTGACCTCAGGGAAAGTGCAACAGAAAGGAAACCGCCGCAGCAATGCGGTAAGGATGAAAGGGCGAGGTAAGAGCTCACCAGCGCATGGGTGACTATGCGGCTTTGTAAACCCTACCGGAAGCAACGCCTATATGGGACGTACAGCGCTGCTCGCGTGTCCCGAAGGCGGCACGAGCCTGTCAGCAATGGCAGGCCTAGACAGATCGTCGTTTAATACAGAACCCGGCTTACGGTCCATCTCGTTTTCCATTTGGTGTATCTGCAGGGGGTTGTTAGAACCCTTCTTTGCCCCGCCGTCAGGCGCAGAGGCAGAGAGGGTTGATAACAGCCCTCTTTTCGTTTTGGTCAGAGTGTGGTATACTATCCTCACTACGGGAGCACAGTTGTTCGCCGTGGGCAAACAAGAGAGACAGGATGTGAAATCCTCCGATGAAAGATGGTTTTTTGAAAGCAGCAGCCCTCTCGCCCGCGCTTCGGGTGGCGGACTGCGCCTACAACACCCGGCAGATCCTCACGGAGCTGCGTGCCGCCGCCGCCCGCGGCGTGAAGCTGGCCGTGTTCCCTGAGTTCTGCCTGACCGGCTATACCTGCGGCGACCTGTTTTTGCAGCGCACCCTGCAGCAGGGAGCCCTGACCGGCCTGCAGGAGCTGCTGGATGCCAGCCGGGAGCTGGACACCGTGGTCCTTGTGGGCCTGCCCCTGATGGTGCGGGGCAAGCTGTACAACTGCGCTGCCGTGTTCTGCCGCGGGCAGCTGCTGGGTCTGGTTCCCAAAACGTACCTGCCCAACTACGGCGAGTTCTATGAAAAGCGGCAGTTCACCCCCGGTTCCACCGAGGTGGAGTGGGTGAATGTCTGCGGGCAGGATGTCCCCTTCGGCACCTCCCTGCTCTTCCGCTGCCGCCAGATGCCCAGCTTTGTGCTGGGCGTGGAGCTCTGCGAGGACCTGTGGAGCGCCCTGCCGCCCTCCACCTTCCACGCACTGGCAGGCGCTACCGTCATCGCCAACCTTTCGGCCAGCGATGAAACGGTGGGCAAGGCCGAGTACCGCCGGGCACTGGTGGAAAACCAGTCTGCCCGCCTGCTCTGCGGCTACCTGTACGCCTCGGCAGGCCACGGCGAGAGCACCCAAGACATGGTGTTCGCAGGCCACGACCTGATCGCCGAAAACGGCACCCTGCTGGCCGAGGTGAAGCCCTTTGCAGGTGGCCTTGCCGAGACGGAGTTGGACTGCCAGCGGATGGAATCGGAGCGGGCGCGCAACACCAGCTTTGAGCCCAGCACCGAGGGCTACCAGACCGTGGAGTTCGACCTGGCCCTGACCGACACCGTGCTGACCCGCTGGGTAGACCCCACCCCCTTTATCCCCCACAACGAGCAGCTGCGTGCTGAGCGCTGTGAGCTGATTTTGAAGATGCAGGCCGACGGCCTGGCCAAGCGTCTTGAGCATGCCCGTGCCAAAACAGCCGTCATCGGCATTTCGGGCGGTCTGGACAGCTGCCTTGCCCTGCTGGTGGCTGTCCGCGCCATGAAGCAGCTGGGCCGCCCCACCACCGATGTGCTGGCCGTGACCATGCCCTGCTTTGGCACCACCAAGCGCACCCGCAGCAATGCGGAGATCCTCTGTGACGAGCTGCACGTCAGCTTTACCGAGATCGACATTGCCGCCACGGTGCACAGCCACTTCCGGGACATCGGCCAGGACGAGAGCGTGCTGGATGTGACCTACGAGAACGGCCAGGCCCGCGTGCGCACGCTGGAGCTGATGGACACTGCCAACCGCACCGGCGGCCTGGTGGTGGGCACCGGCGACCTTTCCGAGCTGGCCCTGGGCTGGGCCACCTATAACGGCGACCACATGAGCATGTACGGCGTGAACGCAGGCGTGCCCAAAACGCTGGTGCGCCACCTTGTCCGGTACGAAGCCGACATTGCCGCCACCCCGGCCCTGAAAGAGGTGCTGCTGGACATCCTCGACACCCCTGTGTCCCCCGAGCTGCTGCCCGCCAAGGACAACGGCGAGATCGCACAGCGCACCGAGGATCTGGTGGGCCCCTATGAACTGCACGACTTCTACCTTTATTATGTGCTCCGCTTCGGCTTTGGCCCGGCAAAGATCTTCCGGCTGGCCAGGGCAGCCTTTGCGGGCCGGGAAGAATACCCGGACGCGGTGCTTTACAAGTGGCTGCGCAACTTCTACTGGCGGTTCTTTGCCCAGCAGTTCAAGCGCAGCTGCCTGCCCGACGGCCCCAAGATCGGCAGCGTGACCCTCTCGCCGCGCGGGGACTGGCGGATGCCCAGCGATGCCTGCGCCGCCCTGTGGCTGGCCGAGCTGGAACAGCTGTTCCCCCAGAAGGATGCCTGAGCCATGAAGCAGAAAAAAAATCTCTGGATCAATTTACTGTTCGCCGCTGTTGTTCTGGTAATCGCGGGGGTGCTTTTTTACCTCCGCAGTGCCGGGCAGAGCGGCAGCACCCTGGGCGCGGAGCTGATCTACGGCGATGCGAACACGGTGCAGAAGATCTCTCTGGACAAGGATGCCGTCTATGACATCGATACCGGTTATCTGACGGTGCACATCGAGGTCAAGGACGGCGCGGCACGGTTCATTGATTCCCCTTGCCCTGACCACATCTGCGAAAGCTTTGGCTGGATCTCGCAGGAGGATCAGACGGCCACCTGCCTGCCGGCACGGGCTGTTCTGACCATCGTGCCCCTTGCCTGAGGACATGTCAAAAAGGAGAATTCCTATGTTTGATGAAACTTCCCGTTCCCACACGGACGATGACAGCACCCGGCACATCCACCGGGGTCACCGCCCACCGGAAGAAAAGACTGTGGAGGTGGACAGCGCGGCCTTTTTTGCGCCGGAAACTGCCGCTCCCACCCCGCCGCCTGCACCGCCCAAGCCGCCGAAGCATACCGGCGGGCTTGCCCCGGAGTCAAAGCCGCCCCGCCGCAGGCCGGATGCAGACACCGGCGCGGCCAACTCGAAACGAGGTACTGTTTTGCTGATCGTACAAGCCATTCTGAGCATTGCGGCCTTCCTCCAGCTCTGTCGCACCCAGATGCTGCCCGCACTGTATCTGGTCATCATTGCGGCACTGCTGGTGCTGTTCTGGCTGCTGGTCAAGCGCTGCCAGGAGTACAGCGTCCCCCGCAAGGTATCCCGGGTGTTCTCGGTGTTCCTGTGCGCCTTTCTGGCACTGGGCTGTGTCTGGGCGCAGCAGGGCCTGAGTGCACTGGATAACGTGACCTCCGGCCTTGTCACCGGCACCGAGGCCAACAAGATCACCAAGGAGCCCTTTGTGGTCTACCTGAGCGGCGTTGACAACCGCGGCGAACTGACCGAAAAGGCCCGCAGCGATGTGAACATCCTTGCCGTGGTCAACCCCTCCACCAAACGGGTGGCGCTCATCAACACCCCCCGTGATTACTACGTTGATCTGGCGGGCACCAACAGCAAGGACAAGCTGACCCATGCCGGTCTGTACGGCGTGGAGACCAGCATGGCAACCCTGGGCAACCTGTACGGGGTCAATGTGGACCAATACCTCCGCATCAACTTTGCGGGCTTCATCAGCATCATCGATGCCGTGGGCGGCGTGGATGTCTACTCCGATCAGGCGTTCACCTCGGTGGGCAGCCCCGGCTATTATGATCCCACCACCTTTGCCGAGGGCTGGAACCATCTGGACGGCAAGAGCGCTCTGGCCTTTGCCCGGGAGCGTCACGCCTTTGCCTCCGGCGATATCCAGCGCGGCATCAACCAGATGAAAGTCATCGATGCCATGATGAACAAGATCAAATCTCCCACCGTGCTGATGAGCTTCTCCAAGCTGATGGATGCTGTGTCCGACTGCTTTGTGACCAGCCTTTCTCAGGAGCAGATCTCCGCACTGGTGCGGATGCAGCTGGCAAGCCTGTCTGACTGGGACATCCAGAGCTATGCCGTGACCGGCACCAGCGGCAAGAGCTCCCAGTGCTACTCCGCAAAGGGTCAGAGCCTCTATGTGATGAAGCCGGATGAGAACTCCGTCAACCAGGCCAAGGAGCTGATCGCATCCGTTCTGGGCGGCGAGGGCACCGTGAGTGATACCCAGCAGACCCCCGAAAAGACCGAGGTATTCACCCCCACGGCTGACCCCAACGCGGGCACCTCTGTGGAGGAATCGCCCGACAGCGTCATTGTGGAGGAACCTGCCGAGAGCGTGCCTGCGGAACAGCCTGCCGATGAGCAGCCCGCAGAACCCACCCCCGAAGCGCCTGCCGAGAGCGAGGCTTCCACCGAAGCACCTGCTGAGAGTGAAGCCAGCAGTGAATCCACCAGCGGAGCAGAAACACCTTCTATCTCTCTGCCCACGCAGGAGCAGGTGGAATCTGCTGCCAACTCCCTGCATCAGGCCGCTTCCACCGTGCTGGATGCCCTGTTCGGCTCCAGCAGCAGCGGACAATAAAACAGCACAAGCCCCGGGCCTTGCAAAAGGTCCGGGGCTTGTTGTCTTCTGATCTTACCGGGAAGCGCGATTACTCAGCGTCGCCCAGCTCAAAGGTCTTGACAGAGACAGTGCCGTTGCGGCCAGCCTTGTCGGTGCGCAGATACTGGCGGGTAGTCTCGCCGTTGCTGGTCACGTCAGCAACATAGATCTGCTCGGCCTCGGCCTCGATGGGGAACTCCTCGGCCATGCCCTTCATGGGCAGAGCGCTCAGGTCTGCGTAAGCGTCCTTCACCTTCCACAGCTTCATGGTGTCGCCGTTGGACAGGGTGAACTCGCCGTAGCAGTCAGCGGAGTAGGTGGTGCCGTTCACGTCCAGATCCTCGGTGCTGACAACGCTGGCGGCAGCGGCCTCGCTCTCGGCAGCTTCGCTGGAAGCGGCAACAGAGGAAGCAGCCTCGCTGGAAGCAGCGGAGGATGCGGTGGAAGATGCACTATTGGAGCAGCCAGTCATGGCAACAGCCAGCACAGCAGCGGTCAGTGCCAGACCCAGAGTACGATTGATTCTCATGTGATAGTCTCCTTCTATTCTGAAACCATATCAATTCCTGCGCCCGGCGTAAACTTTGTACGCACCGGGCGTGCATGTGCTAGTCTACCACAACTGACTATATTGTTCAAGACTTTGCACAAAAAATAACCCTCTCGGTCACGCGATCGCGTGACTGAGAGGGCTCATATTACTTCAGGATCTCCTGCAGCACGCTGTGGCCATCCAGGCTGGAAGCATCCACGCCCAGATATTCACACACGGTCTGTGCAATGGTACCAAAGCAGAGCCGGGTGCCCAGGTCCACACCGGGCTTCACGCCCTTGCCGCAGACCAGATACGGCACATACTCGCGGGTATGGTCGGTGGTCTTGGTGTAGGAGGGGTCGCAGCCGTGGTCGGCGGTGATCATCAGAAGGTCGCCCTCCCGCATCCCGGGGATGAAGTCGGCCAGGAAGCGGTCAAATTCGGTGGCGGCGGCGGCATAGCCGGGCACGTCGCGGCGGTGGCCGTAGAGCATATCAAAATCCACCAGATTCACAAAGGCCAAACCCTCGAAATCCCGGGTCTGCAATGCCTTGGTGAAGGCGATGCCATTGGTGTTGCCGGTGGTCTTGATCTTTTCGGTCACGCCCTGCCCGTCAAAGATATCAAAGATCTTGCCCACGGCGATAACATCCCTGCCGGCCTCCTTCAGCAGGTCGAGCATGGTGGCACGGGGCGGCTTCAGGCTCAGGTCGTGGCGGTTGGTGGTGCGGTAGAAGGTCTCGGCGCTGCTGCCCAGGAAGGGCCGGGCGATGACACGGCCCACGCCGTACGCGCCCTTCAGCATCTCACGGGCGATCTCGCAGTAGCGGTAGAGCTCTGGCACAGGCACCAGCTCCTCGTGGGCAGCCACCTGGAACACGCTGTCGGCGCTGGTGTAGACGATGAGGGCATTTTCCTTCATGGCCTGCTCGCCGTAATCCTTCAGCACCTCAGTGCCGGAATAAGGCAGATTGCAGAGGACTTTGTGGCCGGTTTTTGCCTCAAACTCCTGAATGAGCTCCTCCGGGAAGCCGTTGGGGAAGGTGGGCAGCGGGTTCGGGCTGACCACACCGGCGATCTCCCAGTGGCCGATGGTGGTATCCTTGCCCATGCTCTGCTCCTGCAGGCGGGCAAAGGCACCGGCGGGCGCGTCGGTCTTTTCGCCCGCGGTCACACCGTCAATGTTGAACAGGCCCAGCTTTTTCAGGTTGGGGCAGTTGAAATTGGGATGCCCTGCAATGGCCCCCAGCGTGTTGGTACCCTCGTCGCCAAAGGCGGCTGCATCCGGCTCCGCGCCGATGCCAAAGCTGTCCAGTACGATCAAAAATACACGCTTTTCCATATGTTTTCACTCCATTTTCCTCCGGGGCTGCCCCGGAACAGTCGCACTTTTGCTTACCTTCATTATAAGCAAATCCCGCCGGTTATGCAAGCGCTTTGTGGTGGAAAGTTTTTTGTTCAAACCTGATGAAATCTTAGCAGTTTCTTTGCAAAGATTTTTCTTGCGCTATTGTATCCAAGAGCTTATAATGTATAGTGGTATGGTTTGTTGAAACAGCCATATTGGCGTATACTGCCGCCGCGGGCGCAAAGCAATCACTGCCCGCCAGAGAGCAGCCAGCTTGGGCTGCTGCGTCAAGATAGAGAGCATTATAGCGTGAACGTTGGAGGTATTTTATGAGAAAAACGAAGATCATCTGCACCCTGGGCCCTTCTACCGATAAGGGCGATGTCCTGCGCGACCTGATCGCAAACGGCATGAACGTGGCCCGTTTCAACTTCTCCCACGGTTCCTACGAGGAGCACGGCGGCCGTCTGGCAAAGCTGAAAGCGCTGCGTGAGGAGCTGGGCAAGCCCGTTGCCGCCCTGCTGGACACCAAGGGCCCCGAGATCCGTCTGAAGGAGTTCAAGAACGGTGTGGAGATGCTGGAAGCCGGCCAGACCTTTACCCTGACCACCCGCGAGGTGGAGGGCACCAAGGAGATCTGCTCCGTCACTTACAAGGATCTGCCCCAGGACGTGCAGCCCGGCGGCACCATCATGCTGGACGACGGCCTGATCATGCTGCACATTGAGCAGGTCACCGACACCGACATCATCTGCACCGTGCTGAACAGCGGCAAGATCAAGACCAAAAAGGGTGTCAATGTGCCCGGCGTGCATCTGTCCATGCCCTACCTGAGCCAGAAAGACCGCGAGGACATCATCTTTGGCGTGCAGAACGGCTTTGACTTCATCGCTGCTTCCTTTGTGCGCACCGCGCAGGATGTGTACGACATCCGCAACCTGCTGAATGAGTACGATTCCAACATCCGTATCATTGCCAAAATCGAGAACCGCGAGGGTGTGAACAACATCGACAGCATCCTCTCCGCAGCCGATGCCGTCATGGTGGCCCGTGGTGACCTGGGCGTTGAGATCGACTTCACCGAGCTGCCCGGCATCCAGAAGGACATCATCGACCGCTCCTTCTCCTTCGGCAAGCCCATCGTCACTGCCACCCAGATGCTGGACAGCATGATGGTCAACCCCCGCCCCACCCGTGCCGAGATCTCCGACGTGGCAAATGCCATCTACGATGGCACCTCTGCCATCATGCTGTCTGGTGAGACCGCTGCCGGTGACTACCCCGTGGAGGCCCTCAAGACCATGTCCGCCATTGCAGAGCGCACCGAGAACGAGGAGCACTACCGCTCCCAGCGCCACGCCGAGATCCAGATCAGCGTCAGCGATGCAACCGCTCATGCTGCCTGCCTGACCGCCAAGGACGTGAACGCTGCCGCCATCGTCACCGTGTCCGAATCCGGCAACACTGCCCGCCTGCTGAGCAAGTACCGCCCCAAGCAGCCCATCATTGCCTGCGTTATGGACGAGCAGGTGCAGCGTCAGCTCTCCCTGAGCTGGGGCATCACTTCCCTGCTGATGGGCCCCGCCCACAGCACCGATGAGCTGATTGAGATGTCCACCGCTCTGGCCGAGAAGAACGGCTACCTGCACAACGGCGAGCTGGCCGTTGTGACCGCAGGCGTGCCCGTGGGCGTTTCCGGCACCACCAACATGATCAAGATCCACATGGTGGGCAACTGCCTGGCCACCGGTGTAGGCGTGGGCCGCGGCAAGACCGATCTGGTCTCCGCCAGCGGCAAGGCCTGCGTCTGCCGCACTCTGGAGGAGGTCAAGGCAAAGTTCCGCCCCGGCATGGTGCTGGTCGTTCCCTCCACCACCAACGAGATGCTGGGCTATGTCCGCGATGCCGCCGCTCTGGTGGTTGAGGAGCCCGGCCTGAACAGCCACGCTGCCATCGTGGGCAACTCCCTGCTCAAGCCCACCATCGTGGGTGCCGTCGGCGCTACCGCCCACATCCGCGACGGCCTGATGGTCGCTGTGGACTGCGCACACGGCAGCGTCCAGCGCCTGCAGGCCTGATTTTTAGGAGGCGCAGCATGGAACGCATCGCAAGCTTCTGCGTAGACCACACCAAGCTCGGCCGGGGTATGTACCTGAGCCGTCAGGACGGCGACGTGCTGACGTGGGACATCCGGATGAAGAAACCGAACCACGGCGACTATCTCTCCACCGGTGCCGCCCACACGCTGGAGCACCTTTTCGCCACCTACGCCCGCAACAGCCAGTACAAGGACGGCGTCGTCTACGTCGGCCCCATGGGCTGCCGCACCGGCTTTTACCTTCTGCTGGCCGGAGACTATGAATCCGCAGATATCGTTCCTCTCCTTCAGGAAATGTTTTCCTATATCCGGGACTTTGAAGGGGAGATCCCCGGCGCAGCCGCCAGGGACTGCGGCAACTACCTGGATATGAACCTTCCCATGGCCAGGTATCTGGCCCGGAAGTTCTGCGACGAGGTGCTGGAGGATATCCAGGAGGACCGACTCATCTATCCCGAATAAGCCATATCCGGCCGGGGATGCTGAAAAACAGGCTGAGAACTGTTCAACGCCGCCTTTTCAGTGCCCCGGCCGTTTTTTCTTTCCGGCAGCTCCATTGACTCCCGGGGGCTGACCTCCCCCGGAACCGCCGGGCCTTTTCAGGCTAAACCGCTGACGGATCGGCAGACGCCTTTACGGACTGGACCG
>OILI01000260.1_pt1 | contig 10012 bp, 5 predicted proteins | sample 1584541 | NCBI WGS metagenome assembly OILI01 (sample SAMN02674605, study PRJEB24791) | human gut metagenome, SKBSTL067 | isolation source: stool | host: Homo sapiens | place: USA | reverse complement strand
GTATAGATGCTTATATTTCCGGCAGTGTAGATGCGGGGTTATTCCATATTAGTGGTAAACCTTCGGCAGGTGTCACCCTGGAACAGGCGGAAGCGGCAGTGCGGGAAGAACTGGAACTGTTGCAGCAAGAATTGGTTGACGAACAGGAACTGGAAAAAGTGAAGAACAAATTTGAGTCCACCCAGATATTCGGCAACATCAATTATTTGAATGTGGCAACCAACCTGGCTTGGTACGAATTGCTTGGCCGGGCGGAGGACATGGAAAAAGAGGTCGATCGTTATCGGTCTGTCACGGCTGAACAATTGCGGGCGGTAGCTCAATCTGCTTTCCGTAAGGAGAACGGAGTAATACTATATTATAAGAAACAACAAAATTAAATTCTCCCTTTTTATAATCTATCAGTGAAAGGGGAAAGTCCCTTTGCCTGAAAATGGAGATACGTTTAGGTAACGGAAAAGTAAATGAGACATATTTATAGTACATATAAAGAGCATTATAAAGCACTAATTTTTCTCGGACTGCCGATTGTGATCGGTCAAATAGGAGTAATCGTTCTTGGATTTGCGGATACGTTAATGATCGGGCATCATAGTACGATTGAGCTGGGAGCAGCTTCCTTCGTCAATAATGTGTTCAATCTGGCGATTATTTTCAGTACGGGTTTTTCGTATGGGCTGACTCCCATTGTGGGAGGTTTGTATGGAACCCGCCAGTATGCCCCTGCGGGACAGGCTTTACGCAACAGTTTGCTGGCAAACCTGATGGTTGCATTGCTGCTGACTGTCTGTATGACTGTTCTTTATCTAAATATAGAACGTCTCGGACAGCCGGAAGAATTGATTCCCCTGATTAAACCGTATTACCTTGTTTTGCTCGCTTCACTAGTGTTTGTCATGCTTTTCAATGGATTCAAGCAGTTTACAGACGGAATTACGGATACAAAAACCGCTATGTGGATATTGCTTGGTGGAAATGTCTTGAATATCATAGGAAACTATATCCTGATTTATGGAAAGCTCGGATTGCCCGAGTTAGGTCTGTTGGGAGCAGGTGTCAGCACGCTGTTCTCGCGTATCGTGATGGTGATTATATTTATCATCATCTTTATGCGTAGTCCGCGTTTTGTCCGCTATAAGATTGGCTTTTTCCGTTTGGGATGGTCACGAGCTGTATTTGGACGCTTGAATGGACTTGGATGGCCGGTTGCTTTTCAAATGGGAATGGAGACAGCCTCTTTTAGTCTAAGTGCGATCATGATCGGTTGGCTGGGTACTATCGCTCTGGCTTCTCATCAGGTTATGCTGGCTATTTCGCAGTTTACATTTATGATGTATTACGGTATGGGTGCTGCTGTGGCTGTTCGTGTCAGTAACTTCAAAGGTCAGAATGACATCATCAATGTACGTCGTTCTGCCTATGCAGGTTTTCATCTGATGATGACATTGGGCGTTGTGCTTTCTTTGATTGTCTTCCTTTGCCGGAATTACTTGGGAGGCTGGTTTACCGACAGTCAGGAAGTGGCTGCTATGGTGACCTCTCTAATCTTCCCTTTCCTCGTTTACCAGTTTGGCGACGGACTGCAGATTACTTTCGCCAATGCTTTGCGTGGAATTTCAGATGTAAAACTAATGATGATTATCGCCTTTGTCGCCTATTTCATTATTTCTCTTCCTGTAGGTTATTTCTGCGGCTTTGTCATGGGATGGGGAGTAGTAGGTGTCTGGATGGCATTTCCTTTTGGTTTGACGAGCGCAGGATTGATGCTTTGGTGGCGTTTTCATCACATGACGAAACTCCCCGAACCTCACCCCAAAACCTGATGCTAAATACTTGATAATTAAAACTTAATACTTAACCCCAATGGCTTCCTTCCGTTTTACAAAGTTGAAAATAACCGCCGGTTACACTTTGTTGCTGGCGATCCTCCTTTTCTCGCTGGTGTTTGTACATCGTGAGATGGAAGCATTGTCGGCCGCCGACGATCAACAGAATTTAAGAACAGACAGTTTATTGACCCTTCTCCATGAGAAAGATCAAAACACGATTCAGATGTTGCGGGTGCTAAGTGAGGCAAACGACAGCCTTCTCTCTGCTTCGGAAATCGAAGAAATCATATCCGAACAGGATTCTGTGATTACCCAGCAACGGGTACAACATCGGGTCATCACCAAACGTGACTCGTTAATCACTACTCCTAAAAAGAAGGGATTCTTCAAACGACTCGCCGAAGTGTTTTCCCCTTCTAAACAAGACAGTGCCGTATTAGTAAATACATCGTTGGAAGTAGCCACTGATACCATTCTCCAACCGACCACTTCTAAAGATTCTCTTCAGCAGAAAATCCGCATGGCTACCGAAGAAAAACGGTTGCAACGGAGGAAAACAATCCGGCGTACCAGTACAAAGTACCAGCGGATGAATACGCAGTTGACGGCACGGATGGATAGCTTGATTAAACAGTATGAGGAAGAAATGACCTTGCGTGCCCGTCAGGATGCCGAACTTCAGCAGGAAGTGAGGATGCGGTCGGCACGTATCATCGGCGGTATCGCGGTTGGTGCCGTACTATTATCGGCTTTTTTCCTGATATTGATTATGCGGGATATTTCCCGTAGCAACCGTTACCGCCAGCAATTGGAGGTGGCGAATAAACGGGCGGAAGATTTGCTGATCGCCCGTGAAAAATTAATGCTTGCCATTACCCATGATTTTAAAGCTCCGTTAGGCTCAATTATGGGATATACCGAACTTCTGTCCCGATTGACAGAAGATGAACGGCAACGATTCTACCTCGACAATATGAAAAGTTCTTCAGAACATTTATTGAAGTTAGTCAGTGACTTGCTTGATTTCCACCGGCTTGATCTCAATAAAGCGGAAGTGAATCGCGTAACCTTTAACCCTTCCCAGCTATTCGACGAAATTTATGTCAGTTTCGAACCTTTGACCGCTGCCAAAGGTTTAGCCTTGCAATGTCACGTCGTCCCGGAACTGAATGGAAGATATATCAGTGATCCTTTGCGACTCCGGCAAATTGTGAACAACCTTTTGTCCAATGCCGTAAAATTTACTCAAAAAGGCGAGATCAGTCTGACAGCCGGTTATGATTCTTCAAAGTTAACCATTGCCATAGCCGATACAGGAAAAGGAATGGCGTCAGAAGATCGTGAACGCATTTTCCAGGAGTTTACACGTCTTTCCGGTGCACAGGGAGAAGAAGGATTCGGGCTTGGATTGTCTATTGTGAAGAAGCTGGTTACCTTACTTGAGGGAACAATTGACGTGCAAAGTACATTAGGTGAGGGGAGCTGTTTTACGGTCGTTCTGCCTCTGTATCCGGTAGGTAAATCCCTTGCAGAGAGCGAATCTCCGGAAAGTGAATCTTCGGAGAATGAAAGTCCATACGCTCCCAAACAGTCGGCTGTCATTCCTCCCATGAAAGTCATTCGTGTGCTTTTGATTGATGACGATAAGATTCAGCTGAATCTGACTGCCGCCATGTTGAAACAGCATGGTATTGATGCAGTGTGCTGTGAACAGCTGGAACAGCTGATTGAACAACTTCGCTCTTCCGTCTTCGATGTATTGCTGACAGATATACAAATGCCTGCCATTAACGGGTTTGATCTGGTAAAACTATTACGGGCTTCTAATATACCACAAGCAAAAACAATCCCTGTTATTGCTGTGACTGCCCGTAGTGAGATGGATAAAGCCGCTTTACATGAACATGGTTTTGCCGGTTGTTTGCATAAACCGTTTACAGTAAAGGAATTGTTGCTAACAGTAAATGAAGGTCAACTTTCGGCCGATGAAGCGCATATAACAGAAGATATGCAACTAAATGTAAATGCCCTCACTTCTTTTTCGGAGGATGATCCTGAAGCTACACATTCCATTATCCAAACATTTATAGAGGAAACACAAAAGAGTGCTGACCGGATGGTGCAGGCATTAAATGCTAAGGAGGTGGATGAAATAGCTGCAATAGCTCACAAACTTCTTCCTCTTTTTACATTGATTGGAGCTGGGAATGCTGTAATTCTACTGAGTTGGTTGGAGGCAAGGCGTGGGGAGGACTTTTCTACGGAAATAAATGAAAAGGTTGAGAGCATTCTTCAAGAAATTCAGAAAATCCTGAAAGAGGTAAACGGTGTAGAGTGTTCGAATATTCTTAATTCTGAAATATGATTTAATGTTTATTTATTGTTTTTTTCTATCGTTTATTTCTATATTTGCTGTCTAAAACTTGCTAAATGATACGTGAGCCTGGTTTTTCTATTAATCGGAAAGATATATTTGAAAGATTGTTCAGTGATTATTACGGGATATTAGTATGTTATGCTCAAAAATATACGAAACGTGAAGATATAGCTGAAGATATCGTACAAGATGTATTTGCATCTTTGTGGGAAGAAAATCGTATATTTCCTTCGCAAGCGAATTTTCGTTCATTTCTTTATATTTCGATAAGAAATGCGGCTTTTGATTATTTGCGACATCAAAATGTAGAAAGTCGTTATATTGAAGAAGCTTTGACTGCAAATCGTTTCTTGTCGGATGATTCTTTTCAGAAAGAAGAAGTTTTTCGCTTACTATTTAAACAGATTGATTTACTTCCGGAACGTTGTCGGGAAATATTCTTGTTACATCTGGAAGGTTATGATAATGATGCTATTGCTAAAAAATTATCGTTGTCAATAGAAACTGTTAAAACTCAAAAGAAACGTGCAATGAAAACTCTTCGGAACAATCTGAAAGAGAAATTGCAAAAAAAATATCCAGATACCTCATTTTTTATTCTTTTCTTGTACCTCGATTTATATCTATAATCGTTTGTGTAATACAAATGATAATTAGATAGTATGGAGATTGAAAAACTAATTGTTAAATACTTGGTCGGGTGTTTATCTAAAGAAGAAGACCAAATTCTAAAAAAATGGTTGCAAGAGGATGAATCTCATCTGCGTTTTTTTCAGAAAATCAACTTGGATAAGACTGCTGTTGAGGATTATTGTCAATATCATCGTTTTGATGCTAAATCGGATGAGGCTTTCCGTAAAGTATGGACCTCTTTACATAAGGGAACTAGAAGGATATCAACGCAAAGAAAAATAGGCTTTTTTTCTCGTCGTTGGTTGAAGATTGCTTGTGCTCTACTGATATTGCTATTTTCTGTAGGGGGAGGACTCTATTTTTACTATGAGGCATCACGAATAACTCCTGGAGAGTCAAAAGCAATATTGACTTTAGAAGATGGTAGTGCTAAACAATTGAAAAAATCAGGGCAAGAACATTGGATTTATATAGGTGATACACCTATTGCAAGAGAGTATGATGGGATGATTGTTTATCATATCCCAGAAACATCAAAAGTGGAAATAAGTCAACAGAATACTTTGTCTGTTCCTCGTGGAGGAGAATTTCGATTAACTTTATCAGATGGAACAAGGGTACATTTGAATTCTTTATCAGAGTTGAAATATCCGGTTAGTTTTAAAGGTATGAATGAACGAACTGTAGAATTGAAAGGGGAGGCCTTTTTTGAAATAGCGAAAGATTCATTACATCCATTTAAAGTAGAAACTCAAGGAATTTTGATACAGCAGTTTGGGACGGCGTTTAATGTGAAGTCTCGTGTGAAAGGAAAAGTTGAAGTTGCTTTAGTGCAGGGTAGCATTGGAATTTATACTCAATCTCAAAAGTTGCATAAACTATCACCAGGACAGCTAGCCATATGGGATGCTTCTACGGATCTTTTATCAGTTGAAAATAAAGATTTGTTATTAAATACCGCTTGGCATTCTAATCGTTTTATTTTTTATGATGAGAGTCTGGGAAGTCTGATGGAAGAACTTGCATTGTGGTATAATGTAGATGTTGATTTCTTAGATAAATCATTGAAAGAACTTCATTTCACAGGCAGTTTATATCGATATGACGATATAGCTGTCATTTTGAATGCTATCGAAGAGACAGTAAATGTTGACTTTAAGATTTCCGGACTTCGTATTAAAATTGATCGGAAGAATAAATAATAATATATAAGTGATTATGAGAATTCTAATTATTATAATGTTGCTATGTACAACATTAGTCCCTAATTACCTGTATGCCATTTCTCATGAAAATTATAGTGAGGAATCGTTCTTGTTCGTTGGTGAAGATTATATGCAAGAGAATTATAAGGTAACGTTACATTTGAGTGGTGTTTCTGTTAGTACATTGTTTAATGAGATCCAAAAACAGACCAAACTGGATTTTGTTTATAATACAGAATTATTGGAGACTATAACACCGATTTCCGTTACGGCAGAAAAGGAATCAGTTTTTGATGTTTTGAATCGTTTGTTTAATGGAACAGGTTTTATTTTTAAAAAGTCTGGCAATATTATCACTGTTAATAAAAAAGAAGAACTACAGCAGGATGATAAATTCTTAGTAACAGGAGAAGTAAAGGATGATACCGGTGAACCATTAGTCGGTGTAACTATACAACAAAAGGATACTCGTAATATTACGATAACGGATATGGATGGACGCTATTCAATTCAAGTGTCTAGTAAGGCAGAGGCTTTTTTAACTTTTTCATTTGTGGGGATGAAAACGAAAACAGTACCCGTTAAGGGAAGAGTACTTAATGTAAAACTTGTTCAGGATGCGATTTCTATTGATGATGTCGTGGTTGTAGGAGCGTATGGTACAGCACAAAAGAGGCTAGACCAAGTCGGTAGTGCTTTTCAAGTGAATGCTGACCAGTTAAAAGCATTACCAGCTTTACGAGTGGATAAAATGTTGGATGGCTTGATTCCGGGAGTGAAAATTGATCCGAATACAGATTCACCGGATAATACACGTGCACGTTACAATGTAAGGGTTCGTGGAGATGCTTCTCTATCTGCTTCGAACGAGCCATTGTGGGTTGTGGATGGGACTCCTATTTATACAGGTGAACATACTAATTTGATTCCTGGAATGAGTACGACTATCAGTCCGTTATCTTTTATCAATCCTGATGATATTGAGTCAATAACAGTATTGAAGGATGCTACGGCAACTTCCATTTACGGAGCGAATGGTGCAAACGGAGTCATATTGATAACAACTAAAAAAGGAAAAGAAGGTGACTTGCGTATTCATTTAACGGCTCAATATGGAGTTGCAAAGATTGATAAGAGCACTAGTCCGAAAGTTCTGAATGCCAATCAATATCTAATGTTAGCTAAAGAAGCTTATCAAAATGCAGGGAACGATTTAAAATACTTTCCCTATACTGATAATGAAATGAACAAATACAGCCTTACAAATACAGATTGGACAGATGTGTTTTATGATACCGCTAATACTTTTCAAACAAATTTATCTTTAATGGGAGGGGCTCGGAATACAGCGTATTATTTATCAGCTTCTTATTTAGAGAATACAGCAACGGTGAAAGGGAATAAACAACAGCGTTTTTCTATTCGTTCTAATTTGGACTTTACTTTTCTTCGAAAGTTTAAGGTCTCGGTTGATCTTGCTACTTCTTATAATGTGAATGATTTGTTTAATCCAGGAAGGGATTATTATGAGTACTTACCGATATTCGAACCATATAATGAAGATGGAACTTTTCGTCTTTACAATAAGGTTATATCCGGAAAAGAAACGGATGGAAGTCCTAAATGGTCGGAGAACCGTTTCTTGAACAGTGTAGCGGAAAGGGAAGAGAATATTTATAATCAAAAGACTTTATATACGAATGCCAATTTAATGTTGAGATATGATATTCTTTCAGGGTTATCTTACACAGGACAATTTGGTGTTGATTATCAGTCAGGTAAGGAAGAAATTTATTATGCTCGTACTAATTGGTCCGGAATGACGAGCGCTGATGGTCCGATAGGTTATTCCACTAGAAACTCATTAAATATGATGAACTGGACTACTGTACATCGCATTAATTATAAGCAGTCTTTTGATAAACATGATATAAGTGGATTATTGGGGATTGAGGCTGGTTCACAGGACTATGTGACACTTGGAGTTACAGGGTCAGGCTTCATTAATGATCATATTCAAGATGTGTCTTATGCAAAAGAGCGTAAAGGGACTAATACTAGTAAGACGAAACGCAAAGCTTCTATGTTAGGGCAGCTTAGTTATTCTTACGATCATCGATATTATGTGACATTAAATGGACGTAGAGACGGAAATTCACAATTTGGGTCAGATGTACGCTGGGCTAATTTTGGTTCTATAGGAGTTTCTTGGAATGTTCAGAATGAGAGTTTCTACAATATTCCATGGATGAATATTTTGAAAATAAAAGCTAGTTATGGGGCAAATGGAAATTCCCGCTTAGGTTCTCAGGAAGCTCTTGGCTTATATTCTTATGGGGAAAGTTATTCTTATGCAGGAGAAATAGGTGGTGTTATGTCGGGGTGTCCAAACAGCCGTTTGAGTTGGGAAACTACTTATATGACAAATATAGGTGTTCGTGTACGCTTGTTCGATCGTTTGGATATAGAAGTTGAAGGGTATCATAATAAGACAACTAATTTGTTGAGTAATTTAGATGTTTCTCGAACGACAGGTGATACTCGTGTGTATAGAAATGTAGGAACAATATTAAATAAAGGGATTGAAGTGACTATAACTAGTCACAATTTCCGGCCGAAGAAAGATGGTGATTTCAGTTGGTTAACTGATCTGAATCTAGCACATAATAGTAATAAACTCTTAGAGCTATATAATGGCATTCAGAAAAATATGGGTGAGATGGTTTGGAGGGAAGGATATGACATACATACATATAACTTAGTGCGCTGGGCTGGAGTTGATCCTCGTGACGGAGCACCTTTGTGGTATGATGCAAAAGGGAATATAACACGGATTTACAGTACGGATAACCGTGTCCCGTATAAGAGTTCAACTCCTGTCCTAGCTGGTGGCTTGACAAATACTTTAACGTACAAAGATTTTAGTTTGCGCTTTATGTTCAATTATTCAATAGGAGGCTACGGATTTACATCTTTCGGTAGGGCAAGTAATTCGGATGGGTTGAATATAATGACGGAAAATCAGTCTATTGACCAGTTGAATCGTTGGCAAAAATCCGGCGATTTAGTGCTGAACCCTAAACCAATATGGGGTGTCTCTACTCAGTCGGTGATGAACTCTACCCGTTATTTGTATAACAAAACTCAGGTTCGTTTGCAGAATCTAGTATTTTCCTATCGAATTCCCCGGACAATTCTACATTCGACTGGCTTAAAAGATTGTTCTATTTCTTTAATTGGAGATAATTTATGGGTCTGGACCCCTTATTCGGGAAAGGATCATAATTCTTATAAAACATGTATGAGTGGTTATCCGATGGAAAGATATTTCTCGATAGCACTAAATGTAGGATTATAATTAAATAGGTTTAAGATAACATGAAAAAAAGAATATATCTACTAGCCGGTGCTTTATGCATCATTATGCAATTGGTTAGCAGTTGTACCAATTTTTTAGAAGTTGAAGAAAAAGGAAAAACAACAATCCCTTCATTCCTTTCAGATCCTGACGGACTTAATGCAGGGCTGGTTGGCGCATATAATAAGATGTATGCTTATTATGACAATGAGTTTACAAAATATCCGGATGTTGCCGGAAATATGTTGTCAATGAAGTATGTCTCTGCAGGAGCAGATATGCTTGATCAGTATAATTTTACTTCTGATGCTTTACAAGAGACAGGAGCTGTAGGGTATATTTGGCGTAAAATATATGAAGCTTTGGCAAATGTGAATAATGTAATTCAATATCAGCCTCAGGTGATTTCAGCTTATCCGAATGCAAAGGATATGTGTCAACGTATTCTCGGAGAAGCTTTATTCTTGAGGGCATTGTGCCATTTCGATTTATGTAGGGTATATGCACAACCTTATAATTACACGTCAGATGCTTCACATTTAGGAGTTCCTATTCTATTAAAAACTCCAGGTCCCGATGATAATGTTTCCAGGGAGAGTGTTAAGAAAGT
>OILI01000255.1_pt1 | contig 10137 bp, 6 predicted proteins | sample 1584541 | NCBI WGS metagenome assembly OILI01 (sample SAMN02674605, study PRJEB24791) | human gut metagenome, SKBSTL067 | isolation source: stool | host: Homo sapiens | place: USA | reverse complement strand
CGGCGTGCTGCGCTACGCAGAGCAGGCCTCCAACCACTATATCGCCTTCAAGCTGCTGGCCCTCATCCGGGATAAGGTGTTCGGCGCACTCCGCCGCCTGACTCCCGCCAAGCTGGAGGGCCGTGACCGGGGCGACCTGATTTCCCTGATCACCGCCGACATCGAGCAGCTGGAGGTGTTCTATGCCCACACCATTTCGCCGGTCTGCATTGCGATTCTCTGTGTGACCGGCATGACCTGCTTTACGGCCAGTTATCATATTCTGCCCGCACTGGTGCTGCTGGCAGGCTATCTGCTGGTGGGCATTGCTCTGCCGGCGTGGTCTGCCAGACGGGGCGACAAAGCCGCCCGCGAGTACCGGCAGGCTCTGGCCGACACCAACAGCTATCTGCTGGAAAGCCTGCGCGGTCTGCGGGATATTCTGCAGTACCAGAACACCGCCGCGCGTGCCGAGGGCATCACGGCCCACAGCGAGACGCTGGGGGAGAAGCAGAAGGCCATGAAGTACCGCGAGGGCGTGACCGTGGGTGCCGCCAACACCCTCATCGTACTGACGGCGCTGGCTGTGCTGGGGGTGAGCATCCGGCTGTATCAGAACGGCCAGCTGGGCGCGGAGGGGGTGCTGGTCTGCACCCTGTCGGCCCTGAGCTCCTTTGGCCCGGTGGTGGCGCTGGCCAACCTCGGTGCCAGCCTGACCCAGGTGTTCGCCAGTGCCGACCGTGTCCTTGACCTGCTGGACGAGGACCCCGTGACTGCCGATGTGACCAACGGCGCGGATACCGTCTTTACCGGTGCACAGGCTGAGCATGTCAGCTTTGCCTACGCCAAGGAAGAGGTGCTCCATGACCTGAGCCTGACCATTCCGGAAAAGAAGATCGTGGGCATCACGGGCCGTTCCGGCAGCGGCAAATCCACCTTTCTGCGGCTGCTCATGCGCTTCTGGGATGTGAGCAGCGGCACCATCCGGTTTGGTGAACGTGACATCCGCGCCGTGAACACTGCCGCCCTGCGCGCCCAGGAAAGTCTTGTGACCCAGGAAACGGAGCTGTTTGACGATACCATTGAAAACAACATCCGGATCGCCCGGCGCGATGCCACCCGTGCCGAGGTGGAGGCTGCCTGCAGAAAGGCTGCGCTGGATGGCTTTATCAACAGCCTGCCCAAGGGATATGATACCCCTGTGGGCGAGCTGGGCGGTGCACTCTCCGGCGGTGAGCGTCAGCGCATCGGTGTGGCCCGTGCCTTCCTGCACGATGCACCCTTTCTCCTGCTGGACGAGCCTACCTCCAATCTGGACAGCCTGAACGAAGGGATCATCCTCAAGGCCGTGCGGGATGAGTGCAGGGAAAAGACCGTCCTGCTGGTCTCCCATCGCAGATCCACCATGGCCGTGGCCGACCTGAGCTTCTCGGTAGAGAGCGGACGGCTGAGCTGAGAAAACCGGATATCAAGCAAAAAAGACGCGCTCTGTGATGAGCGCGTCTTTTTTGTGTGCAGGGAGAAATTTACTGCTTGCGTGCAAACACGATGCCAATGGTACCGGGGCCGGAATAGCCGCCGATGGTGGTTCCGATGTCGGTCTCGTAGACATTCTCAAAATTGCCGTACTGCCGCAGTCCGGCCTTGATGGCCTCCATGCAGCCGGGCTTTGCCTGAGTGGAAGAGATGAACACCATGCTGCGGTCGATGTCCTCCCGGTTCGCCAGTTGGTCGGTGATGTACTTGCCCACGCAGATGGGCAGACTGCCCCGGTACTTCCGCACGACTTTCAGTTCACCATCGATGACGGCCAGGCTGGGCTTGATGCCCAGAATGTTGGCCCCGAAGGCCAGCACGCCGGAGCAGCGGCCGCTTTTGGCCATGTAGTCCAGCTGGTTGAGCACAAAGCTCAACTCGACCCGCTTGGCAAGGCCCTGTAAGCGCATGGAAATGTTCTTGGGCGGCAGGCCGTCAGCGGCCCACTTGGCTGCCTGCAGGACGAGATAGCCCTGCCCGGTGCAGATATTCTCGCTGTCCACAACATAGACGTTGCCGAACTCCTGCGCCGCCAGCCGGGCGTTCTGGAAGCAGGAGGAGAATTTGGAGCCGACATTGATGTGGATGACGGCATCGTAGTCTCTGGCAAAGGGGGCGAGGAAGTCGGTGTATTCCACCAGATTGGGGGCGGCGGATTTGGGCATTTTGCCGCCGTTCTGGGCATGAGCGAATACATCGGCGGGGTGGATGGTAACGCCGTCCAGATAGCTTTCCTCCCCCATGAGGATGTGCATGGGGATCAGGCTGATGTTCCACTGCCGGAGCAGCGCTTCGGACAGATCGCAGGTGCTGTCCGCAGTGATCTTGATGTTCAAAATGAGATTCCTCTTTTCCAGCCGCGCATCCGGCGGCAGCGTGATAGCTCAAAATTTACAACTATCATACCACAAATACTTCAAAATTGTTAGCTATCAAGCCGATAAAAAATGTAAATCTTTTATGAAGTGTGCAAAAGGGGCGAAAATCCATGGGCTATCTGTACAGTTGTCACAAAAATGTGCCGGAGTTTCTGGTTCTTTCCGAAAATTCGCTCGGAACTGTTTATTTTGTCGGCCAAAAATTATATAATAAGTAGTACCCAAGAATTAAGATGGATTCGGTCTGCCTTGCGGCCGTTTGTTTATTGGAGGTTTGCCTGCTTATGTTCGTTACTGATTATACCATGCATCTGCTGGATCATGTAAAAAAGATCCACTTCATCGGCTGCGGCGGCAGCGGCATGTATCCGCTGATCCAGATCCTCTCTGCCAAGGGATATGATATCTCCGGCAGCGATGTGCTGGACGGCAGCATCATCCGCTCCGAGCGGGAGATGGGCGTGAAGGTCAGCCTGGGTCATGCTGCGGACAACGTGATCGGCGTTGACCTGGTGGTCTACTCTGCCGCCATTGCCAAGGACAACGTGGAGCTGAACGCTGCCGCTTCCTATGGCATCCCCACTGTGGAGCGCAGCGTTCTGCTGGGCTATGTGAGCCGCCTGTACAAGGACAGCATCTGCGTTTCCGGCACCCACGGCAAGACCACCACGACTTCCATGATCACCACCGCGCTGGAGCTGGCAGGCCGTGATCCCTCTGCAGTCATCGGCGGCAAGCTGCCCCTCATCGGCGGCTACGGCAAGGCCGGCAAGGGCGATGATATCGTCATCGAGGCCTGCGAGTTCTCCGAGACCTTCCTCAAGCTGACCCCTTATATGTCCGTGGTGCTGAACATCGATAACGACCATCTGGACTATTACGGCAGCATGGGCGAGCTGAAGTTTGCCTTCAAGCGCTTTGCCCTGATGACCCATTTTATGATCTTTGCCAATGCGGATGATAAGAACACCATGGATGTCATGTACACCCTGGACCGCCGCGTGCGCACCTTTGCCATTGACAATGCGGCCGACTACCGTGCTGTCAACGTGCAGGAGTACAAGCCCGGCTTCTTTGAATTTGATCTGAAGGAGTGGGATACCAATGAGCTGGGCCACATCCGTCTGGCAGTGCCGGGCCGCCACAACATTTACAATGCACTGGCCATGTGTGCTGTCTGCCGCTCTGTGGGCCTGACCGTGGAGGAGTGCGCCAACGCTGCCCTGAACTTCAAGGGGGCAGGCCGCCGTTTTGAGGTCTACGGCGAGTGCAACGGCGCGGTGGTCGTGGACGACTACGCCCACCATCCCACCGAGATTCGCGCGACCCTGAACACCGCCAAGGAGCTGGGCTACAATCGTGTCATCGCAGTCCATCAGCCGTTTACATACAGCCGGACCAAGATGCTGTTCAACGACTTTGTGGATGTGTTCAAGATCCCTGATATCACGGTGATCACCCCCATCATGGGCAGCCGCGAGCCCAACGACCCCACCATTACCAGCGCAAAGCTGGCGGCGCAGATTCCCAACTCTGTGCTGGTGGACAGCCTGGAGGCTGCCGCTGACTGGGTCAAGCAGAACGCCCGGGAGGGAGATCTGGTCATCACTCTGGGCTGCGGCGATATCTATAAGGCCAGCAAGATGATGGTGAAAAAAGACTGATCGTTTGGAATAGCTGAAAGCCGCCGGGTCAAAAACGCCCGGCGGCTTTTGGCTGCCGGACGTTTCACAGACCGAACTGGTCTGCAATACCACCCTGCGAAAGCGCCCTGCCGGGAGACCGGCGGGGCGTTTTTGCGCTATGGGATGGGCGTGATGAAAAATATCTCAAAAATTTTACACAAATCAGACCCGGAAGGGTGGCGGCGGGGGTGGGATTCTGCTATACTGATTCTGGTACGAAAAGGAGGAGAGAGGATATGCCATCTACATATGCACACCGCCGCTTTGGCGCGGATGTTCTGGTGCAGCTGCCCAGGGAGTTGCGGGAAAAGGTCACCCCGTACCGGCCGCTGTATGATATGGGCCTGCACGGGCCTGACCTGATGTTCTACTACCGGGCATTGCAGTCCAACCCTGTGAACCGGCTGGGCAACGCCATGCACGAGCAGCCGGGCCGGGTGTTCTTTACCCGGGCCCGGGACGTGGTGAACACGGCCCGCAACAAGAATGCTGCGTTGGCCTATGCGCTGGGGTTCGTCTGCCACTTTGCACTGGACAGCACCTGCCACCCCTATGTGGAGCGCTACACCCGGGAAAGCGGTGTGAGCCACTGCGAGATCGAGACGGAGTTTGACAACCAGCTGATGCGGGAGGACGGGCTTGACCCGATGCACTTTTTCACGGCGGGGCATATCCGCCCCAACCGGGAGTTTGCAAAGATCATTGCGCCGTTCTACGAAAATGTCACGGCAGACGAGACCTACGGAGCCATGCGGGGCATGGTGCGGGTGCACCATCTGCTGCAGGCTACCAGCCCGGTCAAGCGCTGGGTGGTGTTGACGGCCCTGAAAGCGGCAGGTACCTATGATGTCATGCACGGGCTGGTGGCGAACCTCCAGCCCAATCCCCGGTGCGAGGCCAGCGACAAAGAGCTGGAAGCGCTGTATCAGCAGGCCCTCCCGCTGGCAGTGCGGCTCATCACGGAATATGTGGAAGGGCTCTCCAACGGCGCACCGCTGGACAAGGCCTATGACCACACCTTCGGAGAATTTTGAGAGGAATGAAAATGGACGAAGCAAAGCAAAAATTTCGCCTGACCAGCCTGGAACGGGCGTGGATCTTATACGATGTGGGCAACTCGGCGTTTGTGCTGCTGGTGGCAACGCTGATCCCCATCTTCTTCAACGCACTGGCTGAGGGGGGCGGCCTGAGCTCGGTGGAGTATCTGGCCTACTGGGGCTATGCCAGCTCGGTCGTGACCATCATCACGGCCATCCTCAGCCCGATCCTCGGCACGGTGGCGGACACCAGAGGCTTCAAGAAGCCCATCTTCATGCTCTGCGTCGGCGTGGGCATCGTGGGATGCTGCGCCATGGGCGCGGCGTCGGCGTGGCTGCCCTTCCTCGTCATCTTCGTCATTGCGAAGGTGGGATTTTCGGGCAGTCTGGTGTTCTATGACTCCATGCTCAGCGATGTGACTGTGCCGGACCGGATGGATGAGGTCTCCTCCAAAGGCTATGCCTGGGGTTACATTGGCAGCTGTGTGCCCTTTGTGGTCTGTCTGGCGCTGGTGCTGGGGGCCGGGAGCATCGGCATCTCCCAGATGACAGCGCTGAACCTTGCTCTCTTTATCACCGCCGTCTGGTGGCTGGTGACCACCCTGCCCCTGCTGCGCCAGTATAAGCAGGTGCACTTTGTGGAGGTGCAGGAACATGCCATCCGGCAGAGCTTTGCCCGCATCGGCCACACCCTCCGCCACCTGAAAGAGGACAGGCAGGTGTTCTGGTTCCTGCTGGCCTTTTTCTGCTACATCGATGGTGTGTACACCATCATCGATATGGCCACGGCCTACGGCACGGCCCTGGGGCTGGACACCACCGGCCTGCTGCTGGCGCTGCTGGTTACCCAAATCGTGGCCTTCCCCTCGGCACTGGTGTTCGGGCGGCTGAGCGGGCAATACCCCTCGGGCACCCTCATCCCGGTCTGCATCGCAGCCTACGCGGGCATTGCGCTGTTTGCCTTTTTCCTGAAGCACCAGTGGCAGTTCTGGGTGCTGGCCGTTGTGGTGGGCATGTTCCAGGGCGGCATCCAGGCGCTGAGCCGGAGCCATTTTGCCAAGATCATCCCGCCGGAAAAATCGGGCGAGTACTTCGGCCTGTTCGATATCTGCGGCAAGGGCGCATCCTTTCTGGGCACCATGATCGTCAGTGTGGGCAGCCAGCTGACCGGCAGCGCCAATGTGGGCGTGGGCAGCCTGATCGTGCTGTTCGTTGTGGGATTCGTGCTGTTCCGGGTGTCGGATCAAAAGTGAATTTAACCCCCCAGTCACCTGCGGTGACAGCCCCCCTAGTAGTGGGGCCCTTGGCATAACGTAAAGCATCATCTCTTTGCCAAGGCCGCCCCTACCAGGGGCGGTGGCATCCCGCAGGGATGACGGTGGGGTTTAACCGCAAGAGCCTTCCCTTTGGGAGGGCTTTTTTGTTCGTTGCGTCTTACCGGAAGGCGTGGTACAATAGGGCCAAACACTTTGAAAAAATATGACCCAAAGGAGAAACAACATGAACTATCCCGGTTATACGCTGGTGCGCCGCGAGGACTGCCCGGAGCAGCACGGTGTGCTGACGGTTCTGAACCACGATGTGAGCGGGGCCACTGTCCTGCTGGTGGAGAACGAGGACACCAACAAGGCGTTCGGCATCGGTTTCGGCACCTTCCCCTCCGACGACACCGGTGTGTTCCACATTCTGGAGCACTCGGTGCTGGCGGGCAGCGAGAAGTACCCCGTGACCTCGCCTTTTTTGCAGCTGCTCAAGAGCAGTATGGCCTCCTTCCTGAACGCCATGACCTTCCCGGACAAGACCGTGTATCCCTTTGCCACCCCCAACGAGACCGACTTCAGGAACCTGATGGACGTGTACCTGAACGCCGTGTTCTGCCCGCTGGCCATGGTGGACAAGGCCGTGTTCGAGCAGGAGGGCTGGCACCGGGACGCGGACGGCACGGTGAGCGGTGTGGTCTACAATGAGATGCAGGGTGCGCTGGCCTCCCCGGACGCGCAGCTGCAGAACGCGCTGGAGCGGGCCATGTTCCCGGATACGGCCTACGGCTTTGTGTCCGGCGGCGACCCGGCCTCCATCCCGGCCCTGACCTATGAAAAATCCCAGCGGGTGTACCGCCGCCATTACAGCGCCGACAACTGCTGCATCACCCTGTACGGCAAGATGGATATGGCCGAGAAGCTGGCGTTTCTGGATGAGCACTATCTGAGCAGGATGCCCAAGGGAACCAGCCGCCCCCGGCTGACGGTGCAGGATCAGCAGAACGGTGTGCGTGTGCACATCCCGTACTACACCGAAAACCCCGAGCCGGATCAGGTGCAGTGTGCGCTGGCCTGGTACACCGGCGCGTTTGCTGACCGGGAGCGCCAGCTGGGCGTGGAGATCCTGCTGGATGCCCTGCTGGGTACCAACCAGTCCCCGCTGAAGGCAGCTCTGCTGGAGCAGAAGCTGGGGGCGGATATTGACATTGGCTTTGACGACAGCACCCTGCAGCCCACGCTGGAGCTGGTGCTGCGGGGGGCCACCGCAGAGACTGCCCCCAAATTTGCAGCTGGCGTGAAACAGGCTGTGACCGATCTGCTGGCAGGGGGCATCCCCGAGGAGCTGCTGCTGGCCAGCCTGAACGCCATGGAGTTTGCCTCCCTGGAGCGCCCGGGCAGCCTGCCCGACGGTGTGCTGGATGCCATCTATGCCGCCACCGGCTGGCTCCACACCGGCGACCCGGCCCTGCTGCTCCACACCGACAAGCTGTTTGCTTCCCTGCGGGAGAAGCTCTCCACCGGCTGGTTCAACGACCTGCTGAAGGATCTGCTGCTGGCCGAGCCGGTGCAGGTGATCCAGACCCCGGCCCTGCCCAAGAAGGACGAAGAGGATGCTGCCCCTGCCCGCAACGACGGCAAGCTGGTGCTGGACCATCCGCTGACCGTGGCCGACCTGGGCGACGGTGACAGGAGCGCTGCCGGTACGGTGGAACCGCTGGCCGGTGCGGAGCTGCTGCACCACCCCTCCAAAGGCAGCCTGTATCTGAATTTCTACTACGACCTGGGCGAGTGCACCCCGGAAGAGGTGCAGTATCTTGACCTGCTGACCGATATTCTGGACGAGCTGGATACCCCCGAGCACACTGCCCGGGAGCTGCAGACCCAGCGCGCCACCTGGCTGGGCAACAGCATGGCCTGCATCAGCTTCTGGACCGGGCGGCAGGAGGGCAACCCCTGCCACGCAAAGCTTACCTGGAACATGAGCCTGCTGGAGCGGAATCTGGACAAGGCCATTGCGCTGGGCAGTGAGTACCTCTATAAGACCTGCCTGACCGGCCCCAAGGCCGAGGAAGCCTTTGCCCGGGTGCTGAGCCAGCAGAAGCTGAACATGGAGCAGCAGTTCATCCGGCAGGGCAACCAGTACGCTGCCGTGCGTGCCGCCGCCCACTACTCAGTGGAGTATGCCCTGAGTGAGCGGTGCAGCGGCGTGACCGGATACCACTTCCTGTGTAACCTGCTGGAACGGGCCGACTGGGCCGCCATGGGCAAAAAGCTGGAGGCGGTGCGGGAAAAGGTGCTGAACCATGCAGCCCTGACCGTCAGCCTGCATGGCAGCGAGGAAGCGCTGGAAAAGCTGCGTGCCCTGCTGCCCGGCAGTGCCTTTGCTGCCCAGGGCCGCACCGCTGCCAAGCCCTACACAGAGGTGCTGACGGCCCCCGTGAACGAGGCATTTATCATTGACGGCGGAGTGAACTATGATATCCTGACCTGGCCCATGGAGCGGCAGGCCGACCGCCGGGTGCTGGCCCGCATTATGAGCTACGAATACCTGTGGCACAACATCCGTGAGGTGGGCGGCGCTTACGGCACCGGAATGCTGACCCGTGCCCAGACCGAGGGACTGTACACCTACCGTGACCCCCACCTGACCGAGAGCTACGAGACCTTTGCCAAGGCCCCCGAGGTGCTGGCAGGCCGGGAGTACACCGAAAAAGACCTGACCGAGTTCATCGTGGGTGCGGTGTCCGAGATGGATTCGCCCAAAAAGCCCAACGCTGAGGCCAAGGAGCTGGACCGCCGGTACTTCTGCGGCATCACCGATGTCATGCTGGCCGCGGACCGCAAGGCCATGTGCAGCGTGACAGCTGAAACGATCCGGGCAGAGGCCGCAGACCTTGCAGACCGGATGGCAAACGCCACCCGTGTAGCCTTTGGCAGCAAGGACGCTGTGGAAGCAGGCAAGCAGCTGTTTGACCGCATCGAGACCCTGTAAGCAGAACCGAAACTGAATCTGTAACGAAAGCAGGCACTCTGCCTTTGCCCCGGACGGGGCGGGCGGAGTGCCTGCTTTTTTGCGCAAAAGGCGCTTCACGCACCTGATGTGTCTGCGCGTGAAAAATCCGGAAGAAAAACGGAGATTTCTGCACGGCGCGATACAGCGATGAAAAATGAGAAGTTATTTTATACGGATTGGATTCTATGACGCTAAAAGTACAAAACGGCCCTGAGAAAGTGCGCGCTGTTGCAGGGGACGAAAAGCTGGTATCCTTGTGCCAAGCCAAACAGAAAGGATGTGAGAACACAGGATGGCGCAAGCAAAACAGCCGGGCAGGGACAAGAGCCTTGCCAGCCTGCACAAGGCCACCGACACCCTGAGCACCATGCTGGCGCAGGAGGTCAAGGAACTGAACGCCCGGCAGAAGGTCCAGCGTGCCGATGGCTCCGACCCCGCCCTGATGAAGGGACTCAAGGAGGCCACGGCGGTGCTGAAGGATCTGGCCGCGGTGGCCAAGACCCTGAACGATCAGGGTGCGGATGCCGAGGCCCGGGCGTGCGGTGTGGTGCTTCTGCCAGCCGTGGAGGACGTATGAATGCAGAGATCGTATGGCGGCCCCAGCCCCGGCAGGCGGAGTTCATGCGCCGCCCGGAACCAGAAGCCCTGTACGGGGGCGCGGCAGGCGGCGGCAAGAGTGACGCGCTGGTGATCGAGGCCCTGCGGCAGGTGCACATCCCCCACTATCGGGGGCTCATCCTGCGCAAG
>OILI01000246.1_pt1 | contig 10418 bp, 10 predicted proteins | sample 1584541 | NCBI WGS metagenome assembly OILI01 (sample SAMN02674605, study PRJEB24791) | human gut metagenome, SKBSTL067 | isolation source: stool | host: Homo sapiens | place: USA | reverse complement strand
TCTGGTAAGCGGCCCCGGCAACAGCGGACTGCCCTTGGCTGCGCTTGACGATGGTGATTTTGAAATGCGGACACGGAATAGGCATCACCCCCTGATGACATTTGAATCGTTCTCTTGTAAAAATCACGGAATTATGGTACTATTATTTTGGATAAGTAAGCAGAAAGCTGGTGAGCCAATGTCGGAAAGAAAATCACAACAGGAACTGGATTTTGAACGGAAACATGAAGAAGATTTGCAGCGGTTGCGTGGGCTACGTCTGATTGATGATGATTTCATGGCTGCGGTGTTTGAAGAACGTGCTTGTGCTGAGTTCCTTTTGCAGATCATCTTGAAACGTGATGACTTGACCGTCAAAGAGGTTCACGGCCAGTACAGCATTAAAAACCTGCAAGGCCGTTCCGTTCGTTTGGATATTTTGGCGGTAGATCGGGAAAACCGTGCATATAATATTGAGGTGCAGCGCAGTGACCGTGGTGCGAGTGAAAAACGTGCACGGTATAACAGTAGTCTGTTGGATGCAAACCTGACTGATGCGGGCGATGATTACGATGCGCTGAACGAAACATACGTTATCTTTATCACCGAAAATGACGTATTAAAGGCAGGTCTTCCAATTTATCATGTTGACCGTACAGTCCGGGAAACGGGAACGTTTTTCAACGATCAGGCTCACATCGTTTATGTGAACTCACAAATCAAGGACGAAACTGCATTGGGAAAACTAATGCATGACTTTTTCTGTACCAACTCGAAGGATATGAATTATTCCATTTTGGCGCAGAGAGTTCGTTATTTTAAAGAAGATACGAAGGGAGTGGCAGCTATGTGCAGAGCTATGGAAAAGATGCGGGATGAAACCGAGCATGAAACATCGGTCAAACACGCATTGGCAATGTTGGCAGATGGTGTGCCTTGTGAAAAGGTGGCAAAATACACCGACCTTTCAATTGAGGAAGTCCGGGCATTAGCTGAAAAGAAATCTGCCTAACAAAAAGATAAGCCGATTGGAAACGTTGCTATTTCCAATCGGCTTTTTCTATGCGTGTTTTATGGTAGCGAGCAAAAGGATAGTTGCAAAGCAGCGCAAGGAAAACGCAGTTTCCCTTGGGATGGAATCGGGCTGGCGCATAAACGCCAGCTTCGATTTCATCGAGCCGTCTGCAAGACCGCAATTTCACCGGAACGGTGTATAATTGCGCCCTTTATTCTAAAGGGTTTTGGACGTTGCTGCGTTCGTGAACGTCATGCACCATCTTTGCAAGTGCCAGCACGACTTCCGGTTGACGAAACGAGATTTTGAGCAGTTCCATCACCTGATCATCGGTCAATTCTCCCGGACAGACCAGAAAACTTTCCAGCATTCCGGCACGAGTGCAAAGGCGATGCACACGCTCTCTCCGGTTCAGCTCCGACATCTGTCGTTCAAGGATCTTCTCTCGGTGCTGGCAAGAGCGCAGCTTCTGCTCTGCTTTGGCTTTTTCGCTGCGGAGGTAGGCTAGGTCTGTTTTCGGTTGGGTCAATGGTATCACACTCCTTTTGCACTTTATAAAAGCCGCGCATTCATGAGGTCAAAAACGACATGGATGCGCGGCTCTTATGCTATTTCGGAAATAGTTCGATTAACGAACTGCGTCCCATTTTTTGGTAAAGCGATTATACCTCAGATTATTGCGCAAAACTTCTTCGGCATCTTTGTCTCCCTTTTCTGCGGCGAGTGAGAACCACTGACCAGCTTTGTTGTAGTCGATTGGTTCGGAGTAATAAATGTATCCGGCCCGATACATAGCGTAGACGCTGCCTTGGTTTGCTGCTTTTTCATACCAATAAATTGCAGCCTTAACATCTTTGACGATATAAACACCCTCATAATATTTATCGGCGAGCAACTCTTCAGCATAGATGTAGTTTTGTTCCGCAGCTTTTTTCAGCCATCGTTCGCAACCGATATACGGATTAGCACCGCCAATAAAGCAAGCATCCCCCATCTCTTTATCAATATAGATTCTGGCAAGTTCATATTGCGCTGCGGCAACTCCTGCACGTGCACCATACTCGTAGTATCGTGCGGCTGCGACGATGTTAGGCTTTTCAAGACCGGCACCAGTTTTACAGCAATAGCCACAGTATATTGTCGCATTCAAATCGCCTTCCCAAACAGCTGCACGGAAAAGTTGAAATGCCTTTTTTTCGTCTTTTTGAATGTTTTTTCCAATCAGGTATTCATAACCCAGCTTACGCATGGCAACAGCGTCACCTGAATTGGCTTTTTGAGTTAAGGTATTGATGTCTTCCATACTTTTTCTCCTTAATCATACATGCTAGAAGTATTGTTGTTATTTAGCCATGCTTCAAGACCAGAAATCAGAATTTCATTGATGGACTCAATATAATTCTTGATTTTAGGATTCTGAGCTTGTTTTAAAGTAATCAGTCGATTTTGGTATTTCTGATTCTGTTCGATTGTATCAACCGCCTGAGTGCATTGGAAGTCTTTCGTAGGCAGATACAACGCATAAATAGCGAAGGAAACTTGTGTCATGGTAAGCTGTTCACCAGTAACAACAAACGAAAGCCACGGATATTTAGCGCTGTCGGTTGCTTCAATATAGACGGAAGGCTCGTACTCTACTTCATTTGAGAGTACTGCACCGCAGTTTTTAATTTTGGTTGTATACAGATCACCAAAATTTTCATGGAGATACTTATCAAGGTAAACTTGCATAGCATCTGTACTCCAGCGAATATTTTTTTGAGGAATTTTCTTGTTCCATTCAGCAACAACCATAGGAAGATCGAGTGTTTTGTCCTCGCTAGTTAAAAGGTTCATATAGGAGTTTATTTCCGAAACTGTCCAAGAAATAAATCGATAATCATATGCAATTTCATTATCACTTGTCTGAATGCTAAATTCCTCTATGCTGTTGGCCGCATTACTAATGTCATTTTGATTAAGATTTTTCAAAAAGTTTAACCGACGATCAATTTGCTCAGTACGAGGAATATTGTTTTTGACTAAAAATTCAAGAACCTTTCTCTCCTGAGAATACATTTTGAGGTAAGCAAAAACTTTCTGAAGTATGAAAAGCTGATCTTCCCAGCTAGATGTACAAATCAGAGGATAATATTCAAGGAACTCATCGAGATTGGCATCAACTTCCTGCGGGCTACCAGATTTCGAAGATTTAATAGATTGAGCAATCAAAAGATCGATTGGCAGGATTTGCTCTGTTGATGCAGAAATAAAAGGATTATCTTTTCCGACTTTTTCTTTAGCTGTTGAAAGCCGTAAATAATTCATAATAACCGTACAATATGTATCCAAAAGAAGAGCGGTAGCTTCGTCTGTTTCCTCCATAGAGAGACAGAGAATCATTTTTTTCATACCTGCATAAGGAGCAACCTCTTGATCGGCAAAAAGTAAATTGGAAACAGCAGCAACATAGTCTTCCGATTTCAAAATATCTTTCAAAGCTGCAAGCCTTGACAACGGACTGTTGCTTCCAACCATCGCGAGATAATTATCAGAATCATTTTTGGCAGCTTCTAATCCTTCCGCAATGCTGTCGAAATCTGTCAAAAAACTGCAATCGGCATTGTCAACAGGGAAGAAAGCATCATAATGACGATCCAAGCCTCGAATGCTAGGGACAATATCGGCGAAGCGCTGTAAATTGTGAATTGTCTGCATAACAAATCGAATGGAAATACAACACTTTTGATGCAGTTTAACTAGAGCTTCGCAGCATAGATTAACAACATCAGCTGCCTCCTGCTTATAGCTATCGCTGCTCTTCAGTTCATCGCTCAAACTATCCACAGCAGAAAAATCAAATTTTCCGGTATCCTCAAAAGAATCCATCAGAACATCAAAGGCATCATGAATGATAGTATTCTTTTTAGCCGCAAAATAGTTGCTTCTTTCATGCGTGAGCCAGTCTTGATAGAGTTTTTCATTTGCTTCAGCGTTTTGAGCATCGCGCTCCATCATTATCTTAATGAATTTTTCGGTTTCATTTTGATTCATTGTTTCTGTGATAGTTTCCTTTGCGATATCGGCGGCTGCCGAAAAAAGAGATCCGAGTAAGCCCATAAATAATTCCTCCCATTTTAAATTTGATCTAACTGACGGTAGACTTTTTCCAAATCCTGCATAGCTGAAATGACTTCACCTTTTAAGCCGGTTGCTTCCTGTAAGTGGTCATCCAGCTTGTTTACTCCTTTCTCCAATGATTTTCCAACACCTAATGTGTCTAACAGCTTCTTGGTTTGGTCGAGTTTCTTCTTCGCCTTTTGACTATCTGTGATTTCATCGTCAACATTTTGCCGGATTTGTTCAAGGCTCTGTAGATTCTGATTTGCATCCTTCGAAACGTCATAAGCTTTGTTCTCAACATCACGCAGAGAATCGTTAATGCTTTCCATAAGGGTAGCTTGAACAGCTGAATCTAAATTTGAAGAATCCAACGCAAGCCCGGCATCCATAAGACTCTTTTTTTGTTGCTTTAACTCGTCCAGCTTTTGTTTTTTATCTTCAATAGTTTTCTTTACCTCAGTGATTTTCGTTCTGGAATGCTCAATACTAAAATTTTCAGCCATAATAATACCTCATTCTAATTGGCCATTCGAATCAAGAAAAACAACGTTATTTTTGATTTTTTGTTGGAGAGATTCTCCTATACTGCGAATCAATTCATCCAACATCGCTTTTCTTTCGGCTGAAATGAAAAGTTCATTTATCGCCTGACAGTCTCTTCGGTATTGTGAACGAAGTATTACAATCGAGGTGTAAATATTTTCCATGTGCCAATAGAAATCTGTGATTTGAGTGGATGTATGTACGGATGAGTCATATTCGGAGAGTGCACAAAGAGCTTCAACCTCCTTTTTCTTTAGTGATTTAACATTTTCTTTTAGAGTTTCTAGCTTTAGATTTTCTTCTTTTTGCGCCAACTGAAAAAATGCTGGCTTGTGAAGCATAATATCATATAGTTCGTCGTCATTGGGCGTTTCAGAACCATGACCTTTTTGCTCTTGAATTCTGAGTTCAAATGGTCGCTGAAGTCCTTCATAAGACATTAGGGCCTCACCCGGACGATAAACTGCAACATGTTCTAGTTGAATGCCACTAGCAGACATTGTGCTGCCAATCAGTTGTCGATCATCTATAGAGGTAAGTCTATGAATCAGCTTGATATTAGTATTTTTAATAACTTCAGGTGCCATAGCAGTAGGAAGCTGGTCTGCGATGATAATACCTTCGCGTAAAGCACGAACCTCTGCTAACATTTTAACGATATATGCTGTAGCAGCAATTTTAGGATTTGAATCTTGACCAGATGCTACTTGTGCTTCAGGAGCGATAAGGTTATGGGCTTCTTCGATAAAAATGATATGCCGGACAACCTTTTCTTCATCTGCACGAGGAGAGGCTTTCAAAGTTTCTCGAATGAGGGTACATAATAACAACGTAACAAAGTTGGCAGGGCCTTCTCCTAACGATTCGAGTTCTACAATGACAGGGTGCTTTAGCCATTCCTCTGGAGAGAATGTAGAGTGTTTTACATCAAAAATGTCCTTCATTTCCCGACGTAGGAGACTGCCAATACGCATTTCCAGAACAGATTGAATATTACCTTGAATTTCGCTGTCATAAGTTGTTTGGCTAAGTTCTTTTTGAAAGCGATCATATAATTCCGACATGGTCGGATATTCTTTTTCCCCGGTGTTAATATCATTGGTATTCCAACCATGTGCTCGATAAATACCTTCGATAGCTTTATCCAATATAAAAGGAGCTGGTGGAGCAATCGGAAAAGCACCCTCAAAAACCTGACACAGTTTAGAGATATGTTCTGAAAGTGTGAGTCCTTTCGGGAATTCGAAGGGATTCAACCTCATAGGAAATTTTGTACTAGCTGAAGGAGAAAGAATAATTAACTCTGGAATATCATACCTAGAAAGTTCTCGATATTCACGCTTGGCGGGTTCCAAAACCAAAAAAGGAATAGGATCACTTTCTTCTTTAAAAGTGACCGACAAATTATCGGTATCATCCTTGATTAGCTTTTTATGATGCCATAGGCTATTAGCGAGATGCAGCATGGTGTTAGTTTTACCAGAGCCGGGAACACCACATATGAAAGCGTGTTTTTTGAAGGATGATGCATCGATAAAAGCGCTCAACCCATTGTTGGTTTGTCCAAGGTAAATGCCAGTTTGCTCCAACTTCGGAGCAGTTTCCTTCTTTATTTCGATATTCTCGCCATCAAATAGTATTGGAAGCCGAAAGAAAGAAGAAAGTTCATCAAGTGTATAAGCGGTTGGCCAGAATGCTAAAGAGGGTGGTAGAAGATTGCAGTAAGGCTGATTTACTTCCTGCAATTCCAACGGTGTGGCCGTACTGGGAATTTCCTGAATTTCACAAGTTCCTTCTTTGATAGCTTCTCCGCAGACAGCATCCATCAAAAAATGCGCACTACTTTTTTGGTTTGCGTAAAGTAAAATGTTGGCAAAAAAACAAGGCGATTTGGCAACATCTGATAAAAACTCTTCGTATATCCGTAGGGTTTCTTCGGCTGAGACATCTCGCGGACGATTTTTGTTATCGGCGAGGGTGATTTGCCCACTACGGCCCAATGCTTTCTCACGTAGAATTGCGATAGGCTTTTGTAAGGCCTGCTGTGCAGTTTTATAGGTGTCACTTCCATAGATTGAAATATGATAAACCATATCCTCATTAAGAGCCTCTGCGGTTTTTTCCATTTCATAAAGACGTGACTTGGGATTGGATTTCCAGCCTTCGACTGTAAATAGCGTATCTCCTGTGGAAAGACGTGTTTGTTCTTGTTTTTTGACTAGAAGAATATTTGCAAATGATTTCCGCAAGCAAACAGGAACATCTTCAATAGGAGCAATCTTATAGTAGTCAGCTAAAGGACTTGCTTGCATAAGCGCATCTATTGATTCAAAGTTTACAGTCTGATCGGAAGAAAATGCCAAGAAAATTTGCAGACGACTCCCTTTTGGACGTTCATGAGTATAGCTAAGGAAAAAATGTAGGGTTGTATGGATTAGAACAGTATTCCTTTGCCATTGACGTAAAAAACGATTATGTCGCTCAAGAATACCATCTATACCTTGTTCACCAAGAGATTGATATTTAACTAGCTCTAAATCGGGAATGTACGGAATCTCATAGAAATGCCACATCATGGGGTACGCCCTCCGTGCAATCGAAGCAATTAGTCTTCATAACTAAGACATCCTTGGCGCTCTCTCGGATAGTAGTAAGCATCATAATGCGAACAGTACTGGCGGCCATTACTATCACGGTCATAAGGGTTCCAATAGATACATCCGTCAGAACAGTTGTGTCCGCAAAAGGCACCCGCAGGAATTTTCACAGAGGTTATATTGTTTTTGTCCATAATGTTTTTCTCCTTTTTATTGTATTAAAGTGTCAGATTCAATTCTTCGGGCGTAATAGAAAGTCCGGATAATTGATCATAAACTGCGAGATAAGGGAAAACTCCAGTATGAGGAATAACAATCGGAAAATACAACTTTTTCACATAAGCATTCATAATTGATCGAATATAGACAATATCCGCAGATGACAAGCATTGACATCCGTGCCCCTCTTTATGGGTGTGAAATATTCCTTTAAAAATAATTCCTTGAGCGTCCCAGTCCGATATTGTTTGATTCAAAAGCAATTCATTGGGAACATACTGGCAAGATTTCCTAAAAGATATTTTTCCTGAATCGACAAAAATGGTATTAATTGTGTTTTTTGATTGCCCAAGCAAGCCACCCATTTCAGGTGGAGCGGATGGAAGGTTGTAGAGCAAGTTGTACAAAGATTCGGTAATTAACACGACAAGACATCCTATAATTACAGTAGTGGAACTTAATATTATAGCTGAAAATAGCATACTCACTTTTGGGTTAGCGGTTGCTTCGAAGTGTTCTTTGAATTTAAAAGGTGTACTTTTTAAAACGATGATATATTTTCGTTGAAACTTCCAATTTCTCTTGAATTAAAGCGAGATTTGTGGCATAATGCCTTATAAAGAGTGAGCTTTGCAAAATTTTGAAAAGTACACCTTTCAAAATTTTGCAAGGAGTTTGCTTAGGTGGACTTTTCAAATTGGATAGATTTCCCATAGAACGTACCTACGGGTAAATCACAGGCTTCCGCAGCTTCTTTAAGGGTCAATTTCTTATCCCTCCATGCTTTATGCACCTCATAGAAGTTGTCTGGAAGTGGTCGGGGTGGTCTGCCAAACTTTACACCGCGAGCCTTTGCAGCTGCAATCCCTTCTGCCTGCCGCTGCCGGATGTTGGTACGCTCATTCTCGGCTACAAAAGAAAGCACCTGCAAAACGATGTCGCTCAAAAAAGTGCCCATCAGGTCTTTGCCACGCCGGGTGTCCAGCAACGGCATATCCAGCACCACAATGTCTGCGCCCTTTGTCTGGGTGAGCAACCGCCACTGTTCTAAAATTTCCGCATAGTTGCGTCCAAGACGGTCGATGCTCTTGATGTAGAGCAGATCGTCTTTTTTTAATTTTCGCACCAGCCGCTTGTACTGCGGACGGTTGAAGTCCTTGCCGGACTGCTTATCCATAAAAATGTTTTTCTCCGGGATCTTCAGTTCACGCAGTGCAATCAACTGCCGGTCCTCGTTCTGGTCACGGGTGCTGACCCGGATATAGCCATATAAATTCCCCAATAAATCGCCCCCTCTGCTAAAGGTAAATTTCATCGTTCTATGTAAAACGGGCAAAGCATCCCTCTTGACGCTTTGCCCGTTGTTCTTTATTCTACCATAGCAGATCGGTTATCGCTTTCAGGATGCCCCCACAGGCTGGACAGCCAGTGCTGCACCCCTGACCTGATACGTCACCCCGCCAGTTTCGCCCCTTGCTTTCCTCTGGCACACCTCCGGGTGCTGCGCTGCAAGGGCATCAAGCTGCTTCTGCAAGGCGGGATTCAGCGTAAATACGCTGCTTGTCCCGTCCTCGCTGGCGTAGATCATGGTTTCCAGCTTAAACATCGTCAATCAGTTCTTCCTCCTCAGATTCGTCAAAGATGGTCGGTCCCCAGTCCTCGTCCTCCTCGATGTCCCGTGACATTTTCTGCATCATGGTATAATGCTCCATCTCGGAACGGACGAAGTAGAACATCTGGTCGTACCAGTCTGCCAGCGTTTCGTCCTCCAGCTTCCGGCAGAAGTCAAGCACCAGCTTGTTCTGGTCGGGGTCAACCGTCAGCCCGGCAACTCCGCACAGCCGCTTGCGGGTCAACTCCAGATCGGCGCAGCCATAGGTGTAGAGCAGCTTCTTTTCATCAAACGTCAGTTTCATAGGCTTGTTCCTCCGTATTAAAAAAGGGCCTGCCCTGTGCAGACCCGATGTAACAAAAAGACCGCCGTGCGTTGTGCAGGGCGGTCAGAGATGCGATATTGTATCAGACAAAAATCAGCTCAGTCTTGATGATCTCTTCGGCACGGTTGCGGATGCTGTTCATCCGGCGCACCCATTCCAGTTGATTGGCAGCTTTCAGGGCTTCGGTCACGCCCTCAGACTCCTGCATCTGTTGGACGGTCAATGCAAGCTGTTCCTCGGCTTGCTTGTCCAGCTTGGCAAGGTAGCCGCCCAGTTCACCGGACAGGAGCAGTTGGTTGTACCGGATGGGATGTTGCTCCTTCAGATACATCTTATGTAAGCGGCCCCACCGCCCGGTGGGGTGCTCTGCCGGGGCTGCTACGGTCAGGTTCGGCAGATAGTGGTCGTTGACAAGGGTGTAATCCAGACCATTGGCACTATCATGGATGTGTTTTTTCAAATCAATCATAACCATTCTCCTTTTGTTTCGGCGGGTAGATTCTCTGGTAGGATGGTGCCAGCTTTTTTCATTTCTTTAAGGCGTTTTCGATACTTTGCCATATACTTTCGGCTGGCTATCCGATGCTTCTCTAGCTTTTCTTCACGGATTTTTTGAGTCGCAAGTTCTTCTTCGGATAAAATCATAGGCTCCTCTGGCACATCAAACTTTCCGATATAATTCAGACAAACTTCAACTTGAACTGCTCGCGTTCCATTCAACTCAAATGGACGATGGACAATGATTTTTGAAACAAATTCGTTTACCATTGCTGGGGTCAGTTCTGAAAAGTCGGTATATTTCTTTGCCAATTCAATAAAGTGGTTCGTGTTGTCCGCTTGCTTTTCAGCACTATCTAACTGTTGCTGACAGTCTTTTTGTTCTTCTTCCAGTTCATTTTTTTCTTTTTCATATCCTTCCAGAAGATTTTCCAGCATTTTGTCTGAAAGCCGCCCTGCAATATTATCCTCGTAAATTTTACGAATTAAGGCATCAATGTCTTTTGTACGATGCTCGGCCTTGGTAAT
>OILI01000240.1_pt1 | contig 10653 bp, 7 predicted proteins | sample 1584541 | NCBI WGS metagenome assembly OILI01 (sample SAMN02674605, study PRJEB24791) | human gut metagenome, SKBSTL067 | isolation source: stool | host: Homo sapiens | place: USA | reverse complement strand
TTCACCAATGGTGGTTACGGCAGAGGTCTTGGCATCCGCCGCCTTCTCTACCGGCTTTGCCACCTCCGCCTGCTTGTCCTTTGCGCGTTCATTTTCCTTCAGGGTGGTATCGTCCTCGCTGGTGCCGTCCTTCAGAACGATTTCGCGGCTTGTGTCATGATATTCCTTATCGCCCTGCTTAACTGTTACATAATTCGTGCCTTTTTCGGCAATGACATCAATGCTGCCGTTGCCAATGTAGTAAACGTCTGCAAAGGCAGGGGTTGCAATGGACGTGACAATGGACATGACGGCTGCCGCAGAAAGCACCCGCAGACCAAGCGGATTTTTCTTCTTCATGGCTTTTTCCTCCTTGGGGGCGCACACACCGGCCCCCGGCTCCTGCACACCCACACGCAAAAAAGGGCCGCCCCTGCGTGCAACAGAAGCGGCCCTGAACTGCAAACCAAAACCCTTGCCGCACCGCCAACCCCTGGCGTGCGGCGCATTTTTTTGTGTAACTGGCTGCCATGTTACAGGCCCTGTAGTTTTGCGTCCCAGTTTTTCAACTGGTTTGCCCAATATGCAGATGCGCAGTGATTCTCTTTGCCCTACATTATACCCCCCCTATTGCTTGTAAAGGGTTTTGACGCACAAAGTTTATTTTTGTATAGTGTGACAAAACTGCAGCACCGTATTTGTGAAAGTTGGCAAAAAGAAATTCTATTCGAAAAGACTTCCCCGTTTTTTATCATATCCCACAAAGTGACGAGAAAAATTTTGTTTCAGTTCACAAAAACAAGGTTCCGCTGTGTTATACTGCAAGCAGTATCGTGAAAGGAGCCTTGTCCCATGGAACAGACCAACACCCCCCAGCAGCCCTCCCGCAAAAAGGCAATCCTTTCGCTGCTGGTGCTGCTGGCTCTGACCTGTGTAGTGGTTTTCATCTTCAGCAGCCACTGGGCCGAGATCTCGACCGCGCTGGCCCAGCTCTCCCTCTGGCAGGTGCTGCTGGTGCTGGCCATCGGCCTGACATACCCACTGCTTGAGGGAATCGTCTGCTGGCTCATCATCCGCTGCCGCCTGCCGGGGTTCACCCTGCGGCGCGGCATGGATGCCGCCTTTGTGGGCATCTTTGGCAACGTGGTCGGCCTGGGTGCCGGGGCTGTGCCCATGGAGTCCTACTATCTCTACCACTGCGGCCTGCCGCTGGGCCCCGGTGTGGGCCTGATGACCCTGCAATATGTATTCCACAAGACCACCGTTCTGCTCTATGCCACTGTGATGCTCCTGCTGCAGCACCGTTGGCTCGCCGCCAACACCTCCGGCGTGATGCATTATCTGCCCGCCGCCTACTGCGTGGTGGCGCTGGTCATCGTGACGCTGGTGCTGCTCTGTGTCTCGCCGCTGGTGCAGCGGCTGGCCCGCTGGGCCATGGGCTTTCTGCCCAAAACAGAACCGTGGCAGACTCGCCGGGAAAAGTGGCTGGAGCAGCTGGACACCCTGGCCACCGAGAGCCGCCTCCTGCTGGCCGACAAGGGCCGCTGTGCCCGCATCCTTGCCGTGCAGACCCTCAAGCTGTTTCTGATGTTCACCCTGCCGTGGTTCTGCATCCGCTTCATGGGGCTTTCCTGCGGGCTGAGCTTCTGGCAGGTACAACTGCTCACCAGCCTGATGCTCTTCCTTTCCAACGCCCTGCCCAATGTGGCAGGCATGGGCTCCATTGAAACAGCCTTTCTGCTGGTGTTCAGCAGCTTTATGACCAGCGGCGAGGCCATGAGCACCTTGATGCTCTTCCGCATCGCAAGCTACTATTTTGTGTTCGCCGCCAGCGCCGCAGGCACCTTTGCGGCGCAGAAGCATCTGGAGAACAGTTGACATCCTGCGCGTTCCGGCACTATAATGAGAGCGTATTCTTTGAAGATCTCTGGCCGCCCTGCTGTGCGGCCCGCCAAAGGAGAACGCCTTATGGAAAACAAAAGTCTCCGTTTTTATGCCATCATGGCCCTCTGGGTCGTGTTGTTCGTGCTGTTGTTCGTTTCCAACCGCCGCGTTGACCTGAAAACTGACATCAATAAAAGCACTTCTGTCTCCGTCAGCGTGGAGGATACCGTCAGCCTGAGCCCCTCTGTGGTCACCACCCGTGCCTATTCTGCTAGTGATGACACCTATCAGACATTTTTCGAGATCCTGCAAAACGCGAGCTGCTACCAAAAGTTCAACCAGAATGTCCACTCCTACTCCCACGACTACGAAGCGCATTCCATCACCCTGCGCTTTGCAGACGATGCCAGCCAGAACCTGCTTTTCACCGTCTATTCAGACGGGGTCTGTCAGGTAAACGGAAAATTCGTCTTCCTCCGCTCCCCCGATGGAAACGCAGAGGCGATCTACCAGCTGCTGCGGGATGCGGTGGTGTAAAGAATATTGCCCGCTCCCCGGGATGCGGCTGATAAACGACCGGGACAAAACAAAAATCGGGGCACTCAGGTGGTCAAGCTGAGTGTCCCGTTTTTGTTTTCATCTGCGCACAGTGCCGTACCAGAGCCCTGTGTGCCGCGCAGCGGATGCAGAGCAAACCAGAATGCTGCATCCTGCCAAGAAAAAGAGAGTATGGAATGGAGGAATGGAACGGAGCGCTTGCAGACGCTCCGTTTTTTGGTGCATCGTGGTTAGAATTAGCTAACCGCCGCTGCGAGAACAGAATACCATAGATGGTTAGTCTTGTCAACCCTCAATTTGCAATTTTTCCCGAAAAAGGTGTGTGTCGCCGGGGTTTCAGCTTTTTTTCTACATTCTGCCCAAAGAATTCCCCTTGCTTTGGAAGAAAACCCACTTGTTTTCTATTGCTTTTTAAAGTGGTTCTTGTTATTATAGTAACGCAAGATTTTGTGGGCAGGTTTTCATTTTTGTCTACACCTTGTAGTTGGAACTGCCGCAGACGGCAGTTCAAGACCGTTTCGCCCCCAGAAAGCCGCCTATACAGTGCGGTTTTTCAAAGGCTCAATAGTTAGAATGCGCTAACCCGCGCATGGAATGGAGCAAGGAGGTTCCAATGATCAATTTTGAACAGTGGGAAGGCTTTGAGGGCCGCATCTGGAAAGAGGAAGTCAATGTCCGCGACTTCATCCAGAAGAACTACACCCCGTACGACGGCGACGAAAGCTTTCTGGCTGGTCCCACCGAGGCGACCGATAAGCTGTGGGGTGCCCTGCAGAAGCTGCAGAAGGAAGAGCGCGCCAAGGGCGGCGTGCTGGACATGGAGACCGAAGTCGTCAGCAGCCTGACCGCTTACGGCCCCGGCTATATCGACGAGACCCTGAAGGATCTGGAGCAGATCGTCGGCCTGCAGACCGACAAGCCCCTGAAGCGTGCATTCATGCCCTACGGCGGCATCAAGATGGCAGAGCAGGCCTGCACCACCTACGGCTATCAGCCCAGCGAGGAGCTGCACAAGATCTTTACCGACTACACCCGCACCCACAACCAGGCTGTGTTCGATGCCTACACCCCTGAGATGAAGGCTGCCCGCCACACCCACATCATCACCGGTCTGCCCGACACCTACGGCCGCGGTCGCATCGTGGGCGACTACCGCCGCGTGGCCCTGTACGGCATCGATGCCCTGATCAAGTTCAAGCAGGAAGATTTCGCCAACTGCGGCGACGGCACCATGACCGATGACGTCATCCGCCTGCGCGAGGAGATCGCACGCCAGATCAGCGCCCTGAAGGGCATGAAGAAGATGGCCGAGGCCTACGGCTGCGATATCTCCCAGCCCGCTAAGAACGCCAAGGAAGCCTGCCAGTGGCTGTACTTCGGCTACCTGGCCGCCATCAAGACCCAGAACGGCGCTGCCATGAGCGTGGGCCGCATCTCCACCTTCCTGGATATCTACATCCAGCGCGATCTGGAGAACTGCACCCTGACCGAGAGCCAGGCCCAGGAGCTGATCGACCACATGGTGATGAAGTTCCGCATGGTCAAGTTTGCCCGCATCCCCAGCTACAACCAGCTGTTCTCCGGCGACCCCGTGTGGGCCACCCTGGAAGTGGGCGGCATCGGCATGGACGGCCGCAGCATGGTCACCAAGAACTGCTACCGCTTCCTGCACACTCTGGAGAACATGGGCCCCGCACCGGAGCCGAACCTGACCGTTCTGTACTCCTCTGCCCTGCCCGAGAACTTCAAGAAGTACGCCGCCAAGGTGTCCATCAACACCAGCTCGGTCCAGTACGAGAACGACGACGTCATGAAGCCCGTCTGGGGCGACGATTACTCCATCTGCTGCTGCGTGTCTGCTACCCAGACCGGCAAGGAGATGCAGTTCTTCGGCGCACGCGCCAACCTCGCCAAGTGCCTGCTCTACGCCATCAACGGCGGCGTGGACGAGAAGAGCCACGAGCAGTGCGGCCCCAACTACGCCCCCATCACCGGCGAGTATCTGAACTACGACGAGGTCCTGCCCAAGTACGTCCAGATGCTGGACTGGCTGGCTGGTCTGTACGTCAACGTGCTGAACCTCATCCAGTATATGCACGACAAGTACTACTACGAAGAGGCTGAGATGGCCCTCATCGACACCGATGTCCGCCGCACCTTCGCCACCGGCATCGCCGGCTTCTCCCACGTCATCGACTCCCTGAGCGCCATCAAGTACGCCAAGGTCAAGGTCGTGCGCGACGAGACCGGCCTGGCCACCGGCTATGAGGTGGAGGGCGACTTCCCCAAGTACGGCAACGATGACGACCGTGCCGATGAGATCGGCGTTTGGCTGCTGCGCACCTTCCTGGAGATGATCAAGAAGCGCCACACCTACCGCAACTCCGAGGCTACCACCTCCATCCTGACCATCACCTCCAACGTGGTGTACGGCAAGTACACCGGTGCTCTGCCCGATGGCCGTGCCGCCTTTACCCCCTTTGCACCCGGTGCAAACCCCAGCTACGGTGCGGAGCAGAACGGCCTGCTGGCTTCCCTGAACTCTGTTGCCAAGCTGCCCTACCACTGGGCTCTGGACGGCATCTCCAACACCCAGACCATCAACCCCGAGGCTCTGGGCCACAGCGAGGAGGAGCGCAAGGAGAACCTGGTGCAGGTGCTGGACGGCTACTTCGATCAGGGTGCACACCACCTGAACGTGAACGTGTTCGGCAAGGAGAAGCTGCTGGATGCCATGGAGCACCCCGAAAAGGAAGAATACGCCAACTTCACCATCCGCGTCTCCGGCTATGCGGTCAAGTTCATCGACCTGACCCGCGAGCAGCAGATGGACGTGATCTCCCGTACCTGCCATGCCGCACTGTGACCCTGTCGGTCTCGTCCACTCGCTGGAAAGCTTCGGCTCGGTGGACGGGCCGGGTGTCCGGTTCGTTGTCTTTCTGCAGGGCTGTGCCCTGCGCTGCAAATACTGCCACAACCCCGAAACGTGGAGCGCTGAGGGCGGCACGGAATGGTCTCCGGAGAAGCTGTTCCAACACGTCTGGCGCTACCGCAATTACTGGGGCAAGAAGGGCGGCATCACCGTCAGCGGCGGCGAGCCGCTGCGGCAGATGGACTTCTTGACAAAATTCTTCCAGCTGGCGCGCGCCAAGGGGGTGCACACCGCGCTGGACACGGCCGGTCAGCCGTTCCAGCCCGATGACCCCGCCTACCTGGCCGCCTTCGATACCCTGATGGCTTCCACCAGTCTGGTGATCCTGGATCTCAAGGAGATCGACCCGGAGAAGCACCGTCAGCTTACCGGCTGGGACAATGCCAACATCTTAGCCATGGCACGGCACATCTCTGATCTGGGCGTTCCGCTCTGGATCCGGCATGTGCTGGTGCCCGGCCTCACCGATAACGAGGAGGGCCTGCGCAGGACCGCAGATTTCATCCGCAGCCTGAAAACGGTGCAGCGGGTGGAGGTGCTCCCCTACCACACACTGGGGCTGTTCAAGTGGCAGAAGCTGGGCATCTCCTATCCCCTGCCGGACGCTGTTCCCCCCACGGCGGAACAGGTCCGCCGGGCGGAGGAACTGCTGGAAGTGGCTAAGTACCCCGGCTGAAGCGATGCAGCCGCCGGTGCTTGACAAAGCTTTTTGCATCTAATATCATAAGAGCAAAAGAAAAGGAGCCTTTTGGCACTCACACCTATTTCCCTGTAGAGACAGGGGATGTGAGCCCAAGAGGCTCCTTTTGCTTATGATATTTATTTTTCTTCACTTCCGGCGTGATACACCTGCAGATACACCCTTTTGCGCTCGGCATCCGTGTTCTCTGCCAGCTGCTGGCAGAAACGCTCATCCTCGAACAGGGCGACCACATTGGGCGCATAGCGGGTGCCGCTCTGGGCCCGCAGCTCTTCCAGCAGCGTGCGGAAGGGCTTGGCAAGGTTGTAGCACCGACCGATATTATCGGTGGCGGCATCCAGCGAGTCTGCCACGCTCAGCGCATCCACGATTCCCTTGATCTCCGGCGGGCAGGAGGGTACATCATTGGGATAGCCGCCCTTGCCATTGTAATAGCAGTGGTGATAGAGTGCCGCCAGGGCCAGCGTTCTTCCGCAGCCCATTCTATTCAGAATGTCAGCGCCGGTCCTTGGGTGGCTCTGGATGCAGAAAAACTCCTCATCCAGCAGGCGGCGGGCGTTATTGTCGATGTACATCAGAACGGCACACTTGCCAAGGTCGTGGTACAGGCCGCACTCATAGGCCGTCTGGCAGAGCTCTTCCCGCCGGGCCTGCACCTCGGCCGCGCTCCTGCAGCCCAGCAGGCCCACCAGTGTTTCGGGCCTTGTCTCGATCTGCCGCTGCAGCAGGGCACGGGTCAGCTCTGCCACCATCAGCGAGTGGACATAGGTCGGCTTGTGCCCGGCCAGGATACTGCCCAGCATCCGGCGGTTCGCCGTTTCATCTGAGCTGGTGTTGATCTTGCTCAACTCCCAGGCGGCAGAGTTTACCACACGGGGATACTCATCTGTTCCAGATACTGATCCGCAGAACGGCGTACCTGCTCCACGGTTGCACGATACCTCTGTGCTCCCGCCTCGTCCAAACGTTCTGCATAGACCGAGAGATAGGCCGCCAGAACCAGCTTCCGGTTGATGGCCTCGGCAGAATAATCATCCTGCGCCACGCTTCCTGCCGATTCCAGAAGGATCTTGACCACGTCTTCCAGGCTGCCCACCCCGGCATGGTAGCGGGCAGCGGCGTAAAAATAGGGCACCCGCCAGTTCTGCAGGCGCGCATCCTGACCCTTGTACTTCTTCTTGTGCCCCCAGATGTATTCCGCCGATTCCAGCACCTGCCGCGCCACCTCGGGATCCTCCTCCTGCCGCAGATGGGTCAGCAGGGTCATGCGATCCATGTGCATGGAATAGATGTAGCTTTCCCAGGGGAACTCCGGGTCCAGCGCATGGTAATGCGCAGACTGGATGATGTCCATTGCGCGGCGGAACCGCTCCAGATACCGGCAGCTTTCCGCATGGGTGCCGCGGGACATCCCCAGCCGGGTGTTGCCCACACAGCGGATGAGATACTGCCGGGTATTCCTGTCCAGCTGTTCATACCGTGACATGTATTCAGCAGCTTCCGTAAAATAGACCTGGATCGCATCTCCCAACAGGTTGATGCCAGTTCCCTCATCCCGGACGTTCATATAATGCAGGGTGATGCCCGTGTAGTACAGCTCCCTGACGATCATGGGCACGTCTTCCCGGCTGCGGGCCGCTGCCAGCAGCAGCTGATGCACCTTGAACGCCACGCCCATATCCTCGCTGTTCGCATAGTTGAACAGCCTGCCTGCAAAGGCACTCAGTCCCTGGATATCCGTTTCGGTCAGGGAGGCAGGGTCACGGTCGTAGACAAACTGCGCCAGCAGTGCCTCATTCTGCCGCATCAGGGTGTTGCATCTCAGCGCGTTGGTCTGGATTTCTTCCAGCACAGCAGCGGGAGCTTTGCCCTCCGGAAAGCTGGGCCGGGAGATCGAGCGCACAACGCGCAGATCCCGAATATACTGTTCAAAAGCCTCTGCCTGTGTGCACTCCATCTTATCAGCCCCTTTTGTCGAAGTCCGTCGTTCGATTTGAAACTATAATTCAGTATACGGCATTTTTCGGCAGAAATCAACTGATTTTCGCAGATTTTTACCCCCCCCCCCGGATATTTTTACGCATTCATACGTCATTTTTGCATAAAATACACTTTTACCGGGGGATCGGGTGCGTCCGGTTTATAAAATTGCTTCCGGGAGCTGCATCCATTTGCCCTTCCAGGCGTAGAGCACCATCAACACTGCACCCACAGCCCAGGACACCGGGTAGACCAGCAGCACGCCCTCAATGCCCGCAAACAGGGGCAGGGCAAACTGGATCCAGACGATGCGGAACAGGCACAGAGAGATCAGCAGCACCACCATGGGCGGCACGCTCTTGCCGGTGCCGCGCACCGTACCGGCAAGGCCCTGCAGGATGCCCAGCATCCAGTAGAAGGGGCAGAAATAGAGCATACAGATCTTGCCGTAGGCAATGACCGTTTCATCGCCGGTGAACAGGTGCATGATGGAATCCTGGAAGACGAGCAGCAGGATACCGGTCAGGATGGTGTAAACGATGCACATGCCCAGGGTGACAAAGGTGCCCTTTTTGACACGGTCGATCTTGCCCGCACCAAAGTTCTGGCCTACAAAGGTGGTGGCCGCCATGCTGAAGCTCAGCACAGGCAGAATGTTGAAGCCATCCACCTTCATATAGGCGGCAAAGCCTGCCATAGCAGCGGCACCATAGCCGTTGACGCTGACCTGCACCAGCACATTGGAAAGGGAGATGACCATGTTCTGGATGCCGGTGGGCAGGCCCACCTTGATGATGCGGACCGCCATCTTTTTGTGCACGCGCACTTCCTTTGCCGTCACACGGTAATCGTCCTCCACCCGCATCAGAAAACGCAGGGAGAGCACACAGGACACCAGCTGGCTGATATCGGTGGCAATGGCCGCACCGGCCACGCCCATCTTGCATCCGGCAATCAGGACAAGGTCGAGGACGATGTTGGTGATGGAGGCAACGCCCAGGTAAAGCAGGCTCCGCTTGGAGTTACCGGCGGCGTTCAGGATACCGGCCGCCATGTTATACACCACGCTGAACAGCACACCGCCAAAATAGAGCCGCATATAGAGCACCGCATCCTCCAACACCTCTGCGGGGGTGTTCATGGCGGTGAGCAGGGCACGGCTGACGGCAATGCCGCACACGGTCAGGATCGCACCCAGAATGGCCGAAAGGGCCAGGGAGGTGTGAACTGCAGTGTGCGCGCCCTCCCTGTCCTTGGCTCCCAGAAACTGGGACACCACGACACCGGCACCCACGGCAATGCCCTGACTGAACCCGATGAGCAGGAAGATGGGCGAGCCGCTGGAGCCGACGGCTGCCAGCGCGTTGCTGCCCACAAAGTTGCCCACGATGATGGAATCGGCGGTGTTGTACAGCTGCTGCAGCATGTTGCCCAGAATCAGCGGCACCGAGAAGAGCAGGATGCTCTTCCAGATGCTGCCCTCTGTCATCAGCCGTGATTTTTTCTTTTCTTCTAAAATCGTCTGTGCCATAATGTTTCCTTTTTCACGCAAAGCTTCAGCTCATATATCAATCGTCATACAAATAAACGATACCTTGTTTCTGCCAAAAAGTCAAGCAAAAGCGTAGAAAAGGGCGTTTTTACCGGTTCCGCCCTATTTCCACCCTCTTGCCGCTGGGTCCAGCATCTCGGCAGCAGAGTAGACCAGGGCGTTGCAGACTGCGGCGGCCACAGTGCTTCCGCCCTTGCGGCCCATGGCCGCGATGGCAGGCACGCCGTGGGCTGCACAGGCGGCAAACAGCGCTTCCTTGCTTTCTACCACATTCACAAAGCCCACCGGCACGGCGATGACCAGGGCAGGCCGCAGCCCGGCCTCGATCTCCTCCACAATGGTCAGCAGGGCGGTGGGGGCATTGCCCACCGCAAGGATGGCCCCGGGGTGCTCCTGCGCCGCGCGGTGCATGGAGGCCACTGCCCGGGTGGTTCCGGTCTCGGCTGCGATCCGCGCCACCTCAGGGTCCGCCATGTAGCAGAGGGCACTGCCGCCCAGCCGGGCAAGGGCAGGCTTGGAAATGCCCGAAAGCGCCATGTTGGTGTCGGTGATGATGGGAGTTCCGGCCCGCAGGGCGGCCACACCTGCCGCCACAGCCCCCGGCGTAAAGCGCAGATTTTTCGCATAGTCAAAGTCGGCGGTGGTGTGGATGACCCGCTTGACCACAGCGGCAGTCTCGGGCGGCGGGGTCAGGCCCAACGCTTCCAGCTCTGCCGTAATGATGGAAAGGCTTGTCCGCTCAATGTCGGCGGGCAAATGATGCTGCGGCGTCAATATTCTATCCCCTTTCGTGCTTTTATCCCCTTCTGGTAGGGGTGGCGGTGGCATTTCATCTCGGTGGAGTAGTCGGCGGCGTCCAGCATCCACTGGGGCGGCGTGTGGGCCGTCAGGACGCACTCACACCCGGCAGGCCGTTCCAGAACGGCCTTTTTTAATAGATCGACGTCCACCATATCCAGCTCTTCTGCGCTCCCGGCTTCGTCCAGTATCAGCAGGTCGGCAGTCTGTGCCATGGCGGCGGCGAGGTTCTGGTTTTGCAGTTCCCGGGTCGCGGCCTTTTCCTCCGGC
>OILI01000237.1_pt1 | contig 10715 bp, 8 predicted proteins | sample 1584541 | NCBI WGS metagenome assembly OILI01 (sample SAMN02674605, study PRJEB24791) | human gut metagenome, SKBSTL067 | isolation source: stool | host: Homo sapiens | place: USA | reverse complement strand
TGTTATAGATGTTGCTGGACCAGTGGAGCTGTGCCAGGAAGGTGGAATCCGCAATGTTTGCCAAACTCTTGAACACGGCAAAGAACATGGCGGCGGCACAGATGTTGAAGGGCTTCCACTGACCAAAGATCATAACAGCCAGTGCAAGGAAGCCCGCGCCAGCCACGCCGACCTCAAAGTTCCAGGTCTGCACCGGGGGCACGATATATGCCAGACCGCCGATAGCGCCCAGCGCACCGGAAAGCAGCACACCCGCGTAGCGCATCTTGTAGACGTTGATGCCCACAGAATCGGCTGCCTGAGGATGTTCGCCGCAGGCGCGCAGGCGCAGACCGAAGCGAGTCTTGTACAGCACCACATAGCTGATGATCAGAAGCACGATGCCCAACGGCACAAAGATGCTCAGCTCCAGACCGCCGATGCTGAACAGGAACGGCTTGTTGGAATAGTTCAGCTTGGCGCTGCCGCTGTCGCTGAAATACTTGGCAATGACCACGGCAATGGCGGTGGCCAGCAGGTTCAGGGCTGTGCCGCCGATGGTCTGGTCCGCTTTCAGGTTGATGGAAGCAAAGGCCAGAAGCAGGCTGTACACGATACCGGCCAGCGCAGCCACCAGGACCGAGATCAGCACCACCAGGAACGGCGACATGTCGGCCGGAAGCATGGTCAGGGTCAGAACACCCGCCACACCGCCGATGACCATGATGCCTTCCAGCGCGATGTTGATGATGCCGGAGTGCTCACTGAACATACCGCCCAGTGCCACCAGCATCAGGACGATGCCATACAGCAGGGTATATTTGATCAAAAGCAGCATCTTACTTGCCCTCCTTCTTCGCGTTGGCCTTTTCCGCCGGGGCAGGCTCTGCGTTCACATTGGTCTTGTCCGCATTCTTGAACAGCAGCTTCTGGATCTTGCCGCGGAACAGCATGGAGAATGCACACAGGTAGATGATGATGCCGCTGATCAGGTCGGCGATCTCCGTGGGATAATACTTAGTGGAAAGGAAGGTGCCGCCCACCGAGATGTGGGAGATGAACAGGGCCGAGAAGATAGTGCCAATGGGGTTGGAGCTTGCCAGCAGGGCAACGGAGATGCCGTTGAAGCCCATGGCGGGCAGGCTGGTGGAGTTCAGGGGGTTCCACTGGCCCACGTTGGACAGATAGAACAGGCCCGCGCCAAAGCCTGCCAGCGCACCGGCAATGGCCATGGAGAGGATGATGTTCTTTTTTTCGTTGATACCGGCGTAGCGGGCAGCGCTCTTGTTCAGGCCGACCGCCTTCAGCTCATAGCCAAAGGTGGTCTTGTTCAGCACCACCCAGATCAGGATGGCCACCACAGCGGCCAGGAAGATGGCGATGGTGGTGCTGTTGGTCTGGAACAGCTTGTTCAGGCCGAAGTCCGGGATGACAGACTGGGCGAGATCCGCGTTCTTGCCCAGGTTCAGGGTGCGGGTGTTGCGCACATCGTACATGGGGCCGGTGCCGTTCTGGTAGACCAGCTCATTGACAAGGTACAGGCCGATCCAGTTGAACATGATGGAGGTAATGACCTCGTTGATGTTGAAGTAGGCCTTGAAGAAACCGGGGATGGCACCCCACAGACCGCCCAGAATCGCCGCAGCCAGCAGGCAGACGAACCAGGGCAGCTTGAGCATGATGGCACAGTAGAGGGCACCGTAAGCGCCCAGCGTGTACTGACCGGCGGCACCGATGTTGAACAGGCCGGTCTTGAAGGCAAAGCCCACGGAAAGGCCGGTCATGATCAGGGGCGCGGCATTGGCCAGCTCCTTGCCGACACCATAGGGGGCATCATGGAAGCCGCCCTTGAGGATGCGGACAAAGCCGTCTGCCCATGCGTGGGCCGGGTTGATGGCCAGCAACACGAGGAAGCCCACAAACAGACCGATCAGGATACACAGCAGGGCAGCCATCACGCTGGTGACAGAACCCTGCAGCCCGTTGTGGGAAAGTTTTTTGTTTTTCATTTCTGCTTACTCCTTTCCCTGCTTGCGGGCACCGGCCATGTACAGGCCCAGCTCCTGGACCGTGGTGGTCTTGGGGTCAAACTCGCCCACGATCTCACCCTCGTACATCACAAGGATCCGGTCAGAGAGGTTCATCACCTCGTCCAGCTCCAGGCTGACCAGCAGCACAGCCTTGCCCCTGTCGCGCTCATCCACGATCTGCTTGTGGATATATTCAATGGCACCGACATCCAGGCCGCGGGTGGGCTGCACTGCCACCAGCAGCTTGGGGTCTTTGTCGATCTCACGGGCAATGATCGCCTTCTGCTGGTTGCCGCCGGACATGCTGCGCACGATGGTAGCGCTGCCCTGGCCGCTGCGCACGTCATACTGGGCGATCAGCTTATCAGAGTACTCCCGCACCTTTTCACTGCGGATAAAGCCGTTGTGCTGGAACTCGGGCTGCCAGTAGCGCTGGAGCACCATATTGTTCTCCAGACTGTAATCCAGCACCAGACCATGCTTGTGGCGGTCCTCAGGGATATGGCTCATGCCGTCCTTGGAGCGCTGGCGGATGCTCTCGTTGGTGATCTCCTTGCCGTCCAGCAGCACCTTGCCGCTGTTGAACTTTTCCAGACCAGTCAGGCCGTAGACAAACTCGGTCTGGCCGTTGCCCTCGATGCCCGCCAGACAGACGATCTCACCGCCGCGCACCTGGAATGAGACGTTCTTGACGGCATCCTTCTTGTGCTGGGCGTTGTGCATGGTAACGTTCTGCACGTCCAGCACCACCTCACCGGGGGCGGCGGGCTTTTTGTCCACCTGCAGCTGAACATCGCGGCCGACCATCATGCGGGAAAGCTCTTCCTTGGTGGTGTCCTTGATGTCCACAGTGCCCATATACTTGCCTTTGCGCAGAACCGTGCAGCGGTCTGCCACTGCCATGATCTCGTTGAGCTTGTGGGTGATGAAGAGGATGGATTTGCCTTCCTTCTTGAACCCGCGCATGATCTCCATCAGCTCGTCGATCTCCTGCGGGGTCAGAACAGCGGTGGGCTCATCAAAGATCAGGATCTCGTTGTCGCGGTAGAGCATCTTCAGGATCTCAACACGCTGCTGCATACCAACAGAGATATCGCTGATGAGTGCATCGGGGTCCACACGCAGGCCGTACTTCTCGCTCAAAGCCATGACCTTCTTGCGGGCCTCAGCCTTCTGCAAAAAGCCCAGCTTATTGGGCTCCACGCCCAGAATGATGTTATCCAGCACGCTGAAGCATTCCACCAGCTTGAAGTGCTGGTGCACCATGCCGATGCCCAGCGCGTTTGCATCGTTGGGGTTGCGGACAGCGACCTCCTTGCCGTTCTTGAGGATCTTACCGGCTTCCGGCTGGTACAAGCCGAACAGCACGCTCATCAGCGTACTTTTGCCAGCGCCGTTTTCGCCCAGCAGGGCATGCACCTCGCCCTTGCGCAGCTGCAGGGTGATATCATCGTTTGCCTTGATTCCAGGGAACTCCTTGGTAATGTGGAGCATCTCGATCACAAAATCCTCTGCCAATCTGCTCACTCTCCTTTCGTGTCAAATCGACACCTATACTATTCTGTGTACCATTATACCGTATTTTTGCGGTTTTGCACACTTCTTTTTGATTTTTTGGCGGGATGTACTCTTATAAGTATTACTTTTGTGCAAGCTGCACGATTTTTCGCGAGACAAAAACGACCCTCTCCGTCAAAGCCTGGCGGCAATGACGGAGAGGGTCGTTCCCTGCAGCCCTTGCGGACTGTTCAAATTTTACTGGATGTAGGTGACGTTGGTGAACTCGCTGACGGTGGGCTTGGTGCTGTCGTCAGAGTTGTTGTCCACAACGATCTCGCCGCTCTTGATCTTGCTCTTCAGAGCCTCGTACTCGTCGGTGGTGAAGGTCTCGAAGTTCCAGCTGTCAGCATCGGTGGGCAGGCCGATGTAGTCGCCGTCCTCCAGACCGAAGTTGCCGTTGGAAGCAGCGATGTCGCTCCAATCGCCTGCCTCGATGTCGGACAGAGCGGTGTTGACAGCCTCGGTCAGGCCCTTCATTGCAGAGGTGATGAAGGGGTTGTAAGCGAAGGAGCCGTCTGCCACGCCGTTGACACCGATGTAGTTCTGGTCAACGTCAACGCCGATGACGTAGCCGTTGTTCTTCAGGGCAGCCTCAACAGCGGAGGTGTAGATGCCGCCGCCGCAGGCAAAGACGACCTGAGTGCCGTTGGAGTACCAGCCCTCCATACGGGAGGTGATGTTTGCATCGCCGTAGAACTGGCCGCCGTAGAAGTAGTTGATGTCGATGTTGGTGCCCAGCTCCTGAGCAGCAGCATCAGCGCCCTGCACAAAGCCGTAGCCGTAACGGATGACAGCGGGAACAGCCATGCCGCCCAGGAAGCCCAGCTTGGTCTTGCCGTCCTTGGCAATGGCGTAACCTGCCAGATAGCCTGCCTGCTCCTCCTTGAAGGTGATGCAGTAGCAGTTGGAGGGGATCTCATCGGTGCCGATATCGCCCTGGGTCACGTCAACAGCGATGAACTTGACATTGGGGTACTGCTCAGCAGCCCAAGCCAGAGAAGCACCGTACAGGTAGCCCACGCAGACGATAACGTCAGCGCCTTCGTTGACAGCCAGACGGATCATGGTCTCACGGTCCTCATCGGAAGCGTCAGCCTCGGGGATGTAGTACTGGCAGTCTTTGCCCATGTAGCTGGAAACAGCGCTCCAGCAAGCCTGGTTGAAGCTCTCGTCATCGATCGTGCCGGTATCGCAGGTCAGAGCGACCTTTGTGATCTTGCTGGCAGCCTCGGAGCCAGCCTCAGAAGCTGCAGAAGAAGCAGTGGAAGAAGCGGTGCTGGTGGAAGAGGAAGAACCACCGCAGGCGGTCAGAGCAGCGGCAGCAGCTGCAGCGCCAGCCACAGCCAGGAAGTTACGACGAGAAATCATCATAAGAAAACTCTCCTTTTTATACATTAAAAATTGCGCTTTACAAAGGGAATGCGCACACTTGCACATTTACTGACCCAAGTATAGCCTGGTCATGTGAGGAAAGCAAGGCATTTCCGATTACAAAATCTTTACAGATTTTTTGTAAAATTCGCGTAAAAGTCGTACTGTTTCGCCAATTTTGGCAAAATCCCCGCTTCCCGCCTCACTCTTCCACGGCTTTGTTGCCCGCCACATTGGAGGGGCCAAAGCCGAAGGGCAGCAGCTCGTCCATGCTGCGCTCGATGAAATCATCGGGGGTCTTTGCCATGATGACATTCAGCTCCGGCCCGCCGAACTCAAACAGCGCCTGACGGCAGACCCCGCAGGGTGAGGTGATCTGCTTGTTCACCTCGCCGCGGCGAGAGCCCACCACGGCAATATCGGTGAAGCGGGTCACACCCTCACTCACCGCCTTGAACAGGGCCGTACGCTCAGCGCAGCTGGTGGGGGTAAAGGCAGCGTTTTCCACATTGCAGCCGGTGAAGATGCGGCCATCTTCGGCCCGCAGGGCAGCACCCACCATAAAATCGGAGTAAGGCACATAGGCCTGCTCCCGGGCTTCCAGTGCCATCCGGATCAGGGCTTTCTTTTCGTCTAAAGTCAGATTGGTCATAGGGGCCTCCTTTTCATTCTAAAGTATAAACAAACGTTTCTGCGTCTTTCTGAACAAATCCTATACTTTCAAACATTTTGCGGGACTGCTTGTTGAAAGAATAAATTTCTGCATAGCATTGCGGATACTTCTTCTCTTTTGCCAGTGCAAGAATCTTCCCAATCACTGTTCTCCCAATGTGCCGATTCTGATACTCTTTGCAGACCACAATCGAAATTTCTCCGCTTGTCTGCAAGCATACATCTCCGCACAGAATGCCCTTATATTCAATGTAGAACAAATCACCATGACTATCCAGATACTGGTACATATTTTTCAGGATAGACAGGTCATAAATGCGATTCTGATTATCTACATGATGGCACAGTTCTGCGTCCTGATACCACGGAAGGGCAATTTCATAGGCTGGGTAATAAGGTACAAGGCAGATATCCTGATTTCATATAAAGTCGTTCATCTTTCATCCCCTCTTTTGCACTTCAATTATACGGCGTGTTCTCAAATTCTTCAAGAGATTTCTCGTTGTTCATTTATTATGTAACGAAAGTTCTTGCATTTTTCATTACAGACGCATATAATGGAATCAAGAAGGAGGTGTATTAGAATGGCAAATGCAGTCAATGTGAACTTCCGGATGGACCCAGACCTGAAACGCAGCATGGAAGAGGTTTGCGCCGAGATGGGACTTTCTATGACAACGGCATTCACGATTTTCGCCAAAAAAGTTTCCCGGGAGCACCGCATTCCCTTTGAGGTTTCCGCCGACCCGTTCTACTCGGAAAGCAACATCAATCATCTCCGCCAGATCGTCCACGACATCGATACCGGAAAAGCCAAGCTCACTGAGCACGATTTGATCGAGGTAGATTAAATGAGATTGCTTTGGGAAGAGGAAGCATGGGAGGACTACTGCCTTTGGCAGACGCGAGACAAAAAGCTGCTGAAGCGTATCAACACACTTCTGAAAGACATCCAGCGGAACACCTACGAGGGCATTGGAAAACCCGAGCCCCTAAAAGGTGATTTGAGTGGATGGTGGAGCCGCCGCATTGACGATACGCACCGCATTGTTTATAAAGAGCAGGACGGCAATATCATTATCGCATCCTGTTTCGGACATTATAGTGACACTTAAAACACAAAAGGGTTGTTGTCGTGTGACAACAACCCTTTTTGTGAATGCAAATCAGTACTCCGCGCCCAGTGCGACCTTCATCATGTTGGTGAAGCTGGTCTGACGCTGCTCGGCGGTGGTGATCTCCGGGGAGACGAAGCTGTCGGAGATGGTCAGCAGGCAGGCGGCGTTCTTGCCCAGAACCTGAGCGTTGGCGAAGAGGGCAAAGCTCTCCATCTCCACACACAGGCAGCCGCGCTCATCCCGCAGCTTTTCCCAGTAGGTGGGCTTTTCATCGGAGGGCTGGCGATAGAACACATCGGAGGAATGGATGTTGCCCTCGATCAGGGGGATGCCCTGCTTTGCGGCAGAAGCACGCAGCTTGTCGTTCAGGGTCTGGCTGGGCAGGGTGAGGTCTCCCTCAAAGCCGCTCTGGACCCGGGCATAATTGCTCTCGCTCACGGCACCGGCGGCCAGCACCACATCGAACAGCTTGGCTTTGTCGGTGTAACTGCCGGCAGAGCCGATGCGGATGATGTTGTCCACATCGTAGAACTTGTACAGCTCGTAGGAGTAGATGCCGATGGAGGGCATTCCCATGCCGCTGCCCATCACACTGATGGGGCGGCCCTCATAGGTGCCGGTAAAGCCCAGCATTCCACGGACACCGGTGACCTGGCGGACATCCTTGAGGAAGGTATCCGCGATGAACTTTGCCCGCAGCGGATCGCCGGGCATCAGGACGGTCTTTGCGAAATCGCCTTTTTCAGCGCTGATGTGGGGTGTTGCCATAATCATTCTCCTTTTTGTTTGTAAAATAAACCTCTCAGGCGCTTCACGCCAGCATACGAGTTGCGGCTCCCAGCGTCCACTTCGTGCAAAGTATTGCACTCGTGTCCTGCTGGCCGCTGCCCCAACAACGCCTCCCTTCATCCGCCACTGGCGGCGGTCGTCGTTGTTGCCTGATAGGGGAGCCAAGTTTATGCTTCCGCTCTCTTGCCTCTCCTATTAGGAAAGGTGGCAATGCGAAGCATTGACGGAGAGGTTCTGTTCTGATTTATCGCTTTCCGGAGAACACGCTCTGCGGTGCGATGTACGAGCCATTGCGGCGGATCTCGAAGTGGCAGTGGTTGCCGGAAGAGCGGCCCGTGCTGCCCACATAACCGATGAGCTGGCCCTGCCGCACGGTCTGGCCCGCACTGACCGCCAGAGACAGGCAGTGGGCATAGACCGTGGTATAGCCGCCGGAGTGGCTGATGATCACAGAATAACCATAGCCCGTACCGGCACCGGCCTTGTTATAACCCGCCTTGGTCACGGTGCCGCCCGCCGATGCATAGATGGGCGTACCGGCAGATGCACAGATATCCACGCCCTTATGGCCGCTGCCATACCAGCGCGAGCAGTTGCGGTAACCCGGCACAGGCCAGATAAACTGACCGCTACCGCCGATGTATGCCGCCGCACCGTTCTTCGTGACCTTTTTGGTGCCAACGACCACCTTTTTGTTCACCGGCTCCCGGATGGTCTCGGTGGAAAGGATGGTCTGCTCCAGCAGCACGCCATTGGTATCATAGACGTTCTGCATGGTGACGCGGCGCAGGCCGTTCTGGCCCTCCTGCAGGGTCTTGGTGGTACCCTTGGTGTACTCGTTGGACTGGGTGGTCTCGGTGCCGAAGGGGATCTCCTCCTCCCGCGTCTCCACCTTGGTGATGCGGACTTCCAGCAGAGCCTCCTGCTTGGTCACGATCAGCTGGTCGCCCTCCTGGATATTGGAGTTCTCGGTCAGGGGAGCCCCCTTGAAATTCGGATTCAGGGCACACAGCTCCCGGAAGGTCAGGTCGTTCTTCTGGGCAATATCCCACAGGGTATCGCCCGCCTTGACCGTGTAGATCTTCTCCTGCTGCTGCACGCCGGTCAGCATATTCTCGATGGAATTGTCATCCTCAAAGCTGTCGTTGAAGTAGACTCCATCTTCCAGCGTCACATTTTTATTAAAGCCCACGCTGATGTTCTCGTCTGCCTGATCCTCGTAGGGGGCCAGCAGGCTCTCCAGATAGCTGCGCAGGGTGTCGCCATCGGAGCAGACTGCCGTCAGTTCCCCGTCCAGATACAAGGCGGTGCCCTCACTGATCTGGTCACTGGCACTCTGCAGAATGGCGTTTGCCGTCTCGCTCTCGTCCATGGTCTTGTGGGTCACGGAAATGGTATAGGTCGGCTCGATGGTCAGCTCGGTCTTGTCCGAACCGGCGTAGTTGATGCGCTGCATCACATCCTCTTTTGCGAGGTTGAACACTTCCTCATTGGCCACATAGCCAACGGTCTGGCCGTTCACCTGCACAGCCAGCGCATAGGGCTGGGCCATCGTCCTGTTCCAGACCGCGACGAACACGGCCAGCATACACAGGGGCAGGATGTACATTGCTGTCCGGGGCAGCAGGCTCAGGTTGCGCTTGAGCCCGCCCACAAAATAGCGCCCGGCCGCTTTTACGGAAGCGCCAAAGCCCCGCTCCCGGCGCACGTCGTTGGCGTGGGCCGCCACAGCGCCGAGGCCCTTGAAGAACAGGTAAAGCGGTGCCAGCAGATCCTTGAACATCTGCGCCGCACCGGGAAAGGCTGTTGCAATGATGGTATGCCGGGCATTCCTGCACCAGCGGGCCAGTCTGTGGGCCACGGCAGCAATGCCGCGCCCTGTGCGCACCACCATGTACTCTGCCGCAAAGCCCAGTGCATAAAGTGCCTCGCCAACTGTCAGCACCACGGCACTGGCCCGCAGCTTTTTGGCCACATCATTCATGTGCCGCTGCGTTTTGCGGCGGAAACGGTGCCGCCGCAGCAGGCCGGAGATCTGGACCTTTGCCCAGAAGCTTCGCAGTTTTTCTCTGCCCTTCACCGGCGCTGCAGGAGCCTGGCTCTGCGGCTCCTTTGTTTTTTCTTCGATCAAAAGGGGTTGCTCCTTCCTGACGTTTTGGGTCGAAAGTTACAAATTCATATCAATTATACACTCTGCTCGGGCCGATACAAGGCTTGTCACAAAATTTGGGCAGAGCTTTCACAGAGGTTTCACCGTATTTTCATATTTTCAGCATCCAGCAATGCCCGCATATCCTCGGGCAGGGGGCTCTCCACTGCAACGGTGCGGTTGTGTTCCTCCACCGGCGTTTCCAGCCGGATGCCGCCGGGCACCTCGGTGTAAGCCGGCACCCGGAAACTCTGCCGGGCACAATGGAGCGCCTGCCGGGCAATGCGGTCACGGTGTCCGCCGTAAAGGTCGTCCCCGGCCAGCGGGTGGCCGATGGATGCAAAGTGCACCCGGATCTGATGGGTGCGGCCCGTCACGGGAACACAGGCGGCAAGGCTCAGGCCCTGCGCTGCCCTTAATATGGTATACTCGGTGCGGCTGGGCTTGCCCTCGGGGGTCACGCACCGCCCGATGATGCTGTCTCCTCTTCGGCCAATGGGGGCATCGATGACTCCGGGGCCAAGGGGCAGTTCACCCTCCACGATGGCGTAATAGAGTTTTTCTACACCCTCGGCCAGCAGGGGCGCGGCATAGCTGTTCTTTGCGGCCAGCACCAGCCCGCTGGTGTCTTTATCGATCCGGTTCACCGGGCGGAACACCGGGCTTTCGCCGTGGGCAGCCGCCCAGGCGGCATAGCCGTTGGCCAGGGTATCCCGGGGGTAGTTCAGTGTGGGGTGGACCGCCAGATGGAGCGGTTTTTCCAGCACCACGGCAAAAGCATCCTCGTAAACGACCCTGACCGGGATCTCAGGCTGCGGCTCCACGCCGGGGCCGTCGGCGGGCAGCGCAAAGCGGATAGTCTGCCCCACCTGCACGCGGCGGTTGGCCAGAATGGGCACATCGTCTGCAAAAAAGCCGCTGCCATGGAATTTGACCGCCCGGGCCAGCTCCGTGGAGACGGCACACCGGCGCAGAAAGCCGCGCAGCAGCACGCCATCGGCTTCGGGTGGGACATTGAAAAGCAGCTGCATCCGTTGTCCCTCCCCA
>OILI01000236.1_pt1 | contig 10852 bp, 9 predicted proteins | sample 1584541 | NCBI WGS metagenome assembly OILI01 (sample SAMN02674605, study PRJEB24791) | human gut metagenome, SKBSTL067 | isolation source: stool | host: Homo sapiens | place: USA | reverse complement strand
TGCCGGAGTAGATACATTCATAGCCCAGCTAGCAGCGGATTCTTCAATCCATTTATCATTCCATTTATAGTTCATATAAGCAACCGGCATATTAGCGTCGTTCAGTTCATAAACGCTCTTTTCAACAGATGCGTCGTAAGCTCTGTGAGAGTCATTCCAGCGTGCATATACCAAAGTGATTTCATTAGATGAATAAGTATAATCAATTTTGAAATACGGTATCCATTTTTCAGTAGAAGCATCCCATTTGAAAGCTTCTTTGGAAGACATTCTCTTCTGATCGTCATAGGTAAAATCATATTTCATGTGGCGATAGAGAGAACCATCGAGTCTGTAAATCACTTTCGATACTACAAGATCATCTACTTTTTCTTCATTAGTAATGAAGTTATTACCCTGTGCCTTCACTGTTGTATTAGCGATTCCTGCAAATACCATAGCAACTAAAACGATCATTCTGAATAATACTGTAGTCTTCATAATTGTATATTTTTTATTTGTTCAACATTCTGTTTTTGTTCTTCTGTTTATTAGACGGATTAAGCGTCTCAAACGGTTGCAACCTTCTGAAGTTTTTTTCATTTTTCTTCGTTGTCCGCTTGCGACTATAGAGATGCAACGAGCGTGCCAAAACGATAACTAACTAATAATCAAGGAAATCATAAAACAGAACGGTGTACGAAAACGAACAGTTGTACGCTTAAAAGCGAACAACTAACCATTTTTTTCGCATTTTCTTCTTTCTACTGATGAATATAACTCTAAAAATGGGAAAATACTCCGCTTGTTGCCCGAATTATTATCTACCTTTGCAGCGATTATCATATCAAGAAAAAGAAGATGGAAACGTCCAGCAAAAAAAGAATTATCATTCTATCGGCTATCGGTATCTTGCTTACCAGCCTTATTTGTCTCTTTGCATTCCGCAATGTCATTTTATGCCATATCGTTGACAAACGAGCTACACGTGCCGAACAAACATACGGTCTACAAATTCATTATCAGGAGTTACGAATGAAAGGCTACAATGAAGTGGCTTTACAAGGACTTTCTATTGTTCCCAACCAACGGGATACCCTCCTGACATTACAATCCGTCAATGTAAAACTAAGTTTTTGGGAATTGCTAAAAGGAGAAATCGAAGTACGGAATGTGCTTATGAATGGCCTTGCAATCAACTTCATCAAGCATGATAGCATAGCTAACTACGATTTCCTGTTCTTTAAACGGCAACAAGAAGCAGAACTCCAACCTGTCATAGAAAGTGACTATGCCAACCGTATTGACCGGATATTAAACCTCATTTACGGTTTCCTGCCTGAAAACGGGCAACTCAGGCAAATCAATATAACCGAACGTAAAGATAGTAATTTCGTTGCAGTCAACATTCCTTCTTTTATTATTGAGAACAATCATTTCCAATCAACCATTCAGATAAAAGAAGATACACTTCCTCAACAACTATGGGAAGCGACCGGCGAACTAAACAGAAGAGACTATACATTAAAAGCATCTCTCTTTGCCCCGGAAAAAAGAAAAATCTCACTACCTTATATTACCCGCCGTTTTGGAGCAGAAGTCACTTTCGACACCCTATCTTATAATATGACTAAAGATAAGCGTGCATCCAATCAACTGCTCCTCAAAGGAAAAGCGAGAGTGAACGGACTTGACGTATTTCATAAAGCTCTCTCTCCTGAAGTAATTCATCTCAATCGTGGACAACTCTGTTACGAGATGAACATAAGCGGGCACTCACTCGAGCTGGATAGCACGACCATTGTTGATTTCAACAAACTCCAGTTTCATCCTTATTTGCGAGCCGAGAAAGAGAAAGGAAACTGGCATTTCACTGCTGCGGTCAACAAATCCTGGTTTCCGGCAGATGATCTGTTCAGCTCTCTCCCCAAAGGATTATTCAGCAATCTGGAAGGCATCAAGACAAGTGGCGAGTTGGCCTATCATTTTCTATTAGATATTGATTTTGCACAACTAGATAGTCTCAAACTGGAATCCGAACTGAAAGAGAAAGACTTCCGCATCACAAGCTATGGAGCCACTTCACTCTCCAAAATGTCCGGCGAGTTCATTTATACAGCTTATGAGAATGGAATACCGGTGCGGACTTTTCCTATTGGTCCCTCGTGCAAACACTTTACACCATTGGATAGCATTTCACCCATCCTAAGAATGTCCGTTATGCAAAGTGAAGACGGAGCATTCTTTTACCATCGCGGTTTCCTGCCCGACGCCCTACGGGAAGCATTGATTTACGACCTGCAAGTGAAACGCTTTGCACGTGGAGGAAGCACGATCACCATGCAACTCGTAAAGAATGTATTCCTGAACCGTAATAAGAACTTTGCACGTAAATTGGAAGAGGCATTGATTGTATGGCTAATAGAAAATGAAAGATTAACTTCTAAAGAACGCATGTACGAAGTATACCTGAACATTGTTGAATGGGGACCGCTCGTTTATGGTATTCAGGAAGCTTCTGCTTATTATTTCAATAAACGCCCTTCACAACTGAACACGGAAGAAAGTATTTTCCTGGCTTCCATTATCCCGAAGCCCAAGCATTTCCGCAGCTCTTTTGCTGAAGGCGGACAGTTAAAAGAGAATATGGAAGGCTATTATAAGTTGATAGCCAAGCGGCTTGCACAGAAAGGAGTAATAAGTGAAATCGAGGCGGATAGTATCCGCCCCGATATCCAAGTTACGGGCGCTGCCCGGAATAGTCTAGCCGGTGAAAACCCGGAGTCTAGCTCTCCTTCCGCTGAGGAGTAATGAGATTGATATAAATAATAAAGGAATAGGTTATCTTCTTGAACTGCTGCTGTTTCTTTCAGAGGAACGGGAAGAACTTTGAGTGCTATTGCTTCTCGTACTTCCGGAAGAAGAGCGTCTTTCTGTTTGTCCACTAGAAACATTGCTCCGGGTAGAGCTCGAGCTACCGCTACTCCGGTTAGAAGTGGTACTGCTGCTACGACTGGTAGTACTACCGCTACTGCGACCAGAATCACTGCGACTGGAACTACTACGATTGGAACTACCGCGACTGGAACCGGAAGAGCTATTATTTCTCTCGGAACTGTTATTTCTATTATAGGAACCACTATCGTTTCGTTTACTTGAACTTTCTCTCGAACTGCTACTTGTTTTTCCACTTTCACGATTGGAGGAACTGGAACCAGTTGAACTTCCGCTTGTTGGTCTGCGATTAGAGCTTGAAGAAGCGGAACCTGTTTCCGGACGACGACCAGAATTACGATCACTTTCTACTCTATTCGTATTCCCATTTTTATCAGGAGCAACATTGTTACCAGGTCTTCCACTTCCGGACGGTGTAGATGGTCTGACAGAAGTCGAAGGTCGATCTCCTCCAGATTCCGGACGGGGACGTGTTGACGTACCAGGTCTTGTTGTCGTTCCGGGACGAGTAGAAGTATCAGGACGAGTAGAGGTACTTGGGCGAGACGTACCATGACGCGTTGTCGATGAACCCGGACGGGAAGAATTACCCGGACGTGTCGGTGCATTATGCGGACGAGTGGAAGTATTCGGACGGAACCGGACAGAACCGAAATCCGAACGACGATAAGAGTGGAATACTCGCTGATCTCTCACCCGATGCGGTGCAGAATAATGGTTGAAATTAGTATATCTGCCCCGATAATAACTCACATGGTGAAAGTGTGGACGATAATGTGCTCCACAATAAGTACGGTAATGGTAAGGCACACCAAAATAAAACAAACTACGATTCGGGTAATTAACATAAACCCTGAAACTCCATTTCCCTCCGGTTACATAGATTGGTCGATAGAAATACTCGGCACCGAGGAACCGGCGATACTGTGCATCACTCAATACCCAGCGAAGATCGTCATTACGGATATCCAACGCTTCATAATAATCATCCAATGCCCATTCGTAACCACGTGCTACGTAATCCATGATATTACGGACAGAATAAATAAAGTCGTAATTAATTTCATACGCATCATTATATTGCTGTGTACTCAAGCTCAATTCATATGCCATCTTATCGGTAAGAAAACGCGTCTCCTTACGTACCTTGCTAGTGCTCATTCCAGCCATTACGGTCATATTGGCAGTCAGACCGACAGCAAAGAGTAAAAACAGTATTCGTTTCATAATTCAATCTCCTATCATTTATTATTCTGATGATATTCCTCAATAAACTTACGCATCTCATCTTTATACGCATTAGAAAATAAAATATCGATCACCTTATTAAAATTTCTTTTATCCCTTACATAAGGATACAGCTTCTTCATCATCTCCACCTGGTCAGGAGTATACGAAATCTCCTTCACTATTTTCACACATTGATTTGAAGTGACATCATACGTTCTCAACATCCGATCGACAAGCTTCTTCTGGTCTTCATTCATAACCGTTATTTTGAGCTTATTGATAAATTCATCAAACTCCGGATCAGTCATCAAACGAGCTTCTTCCACTTGTTCATGATTAGGAAAGACTTCAACGGTAGTGTTCACAGCAGGCGGTACTACAACGGAATGCATCGGTGCAGGTCTGCCATAACCTTTGAACGTATCCATACTAACCACCTCTCTATTTACAAACTGAACGATTATCGTCACAGGTTCCGAAGTAAGTACAGGCGTACCGTTATCACGATGGAATTCCCATTCTTCCATATCACCGTCAAAACGCCGGAAATCAGGTTTTCCTAAAACGGACTCTACCTGAGATTGAGTCATTCCCTGATATATACCCATCATCTGTTTGGTAGATACATAGCTGGTAAAACAGCCACTGACCAATATTCCCAATGCCAAACACAGCATAATATGTATCTTTTTCATAACCGTATCGTTTTTAGTTAATAGTATCAACGTTTACCGTACCCTATGATAAAATCCTTCATCTTTTCCTTACTGGAGCTAAATGTCAGGGTATTAATCACCGTAAAGAAAGCTTCCTTATCTACAATCCGGGGATACATGATCTTCATAATCTCCATCCGGTCATCATCGAATGTATATAGTTTGGTCAGTTGGAGACATTGGGCAGATGTGAAATCAGAACCAGCCAATGCAGCATTGAGCAACTTCATACGGTCATCTTTAAAAGGCTCATTCTTCATCTCTTTATAAAACGTTTGGAAGAGCTGATCGTTCATCACCCTGTTGTAACCATATCCCGGACGATGTTCTCCCTGTTCGGGACGGCCGGGTCTTTCCGGGCGCATGTTATCACGTCCGTCTACCCATATTTCTGTCACTCCCCTCCCATCAAAATAAACGAGATCTTTATATAATTTTTCTCCTTTCCATACTCGCTCTCCCGCACGGGTAAAGCGGGTGGCAAACACTTCAACAGTATAATGTCCGGGATTTAAATTGGCTATAAAGCAGGTAGTAGTAGGTAAACATATCTGGTTCCCTCCCAGGTAAACAAGAATCGGAGTATTCCCGCCATCGATACGGATTCCGTTAACAGACTGCGCTTGTAAGGAGAGGGCAGCGAACAGGATGCAGAAACTTATTATAATCTTACGCATAGCTTATCTAGTTTTTATTATTTATATCTTTAATCTGATAGCACAAAAATAGGGTGAGGAAACTCCCCACCCCAATGATTCTCTCTATTCGTATGTAGGGAAATCCCTATTCTGTTTAGGAATCCGCCAAAGCAATGCCATCCTCATGCAAGGTAATCAGACGTTTCTTATACAAGTCGCCCACTCCTTTCTTAAAGGTTTTCTTGCTAACACCAAACGTGTCATAAATATCTTCCGCAGGACTTTTATCATTCAAGTTGATCCGTCCTCCATGCGCTTTGATATAGTCGAGCAGCGTTTTCGAAAAATCGTCAATCTTTTCAAAACCGGGTTTCTGAAGAATCAGGTCTACCTTACCATCTTCACGCACCTGTTTCACAAAAGCTTTCATCTCCATTCCTGTTTCCAACGGACAGAATATTTCATTTTCATACAGCAAACCGCTATACTTATTATCTATAATCGCTTTAAAGCCCAAATCCGTCTTCTGCCAGATAAGGATATTCACTTCTGCTTCCGGAGTATATTCCGGCTTTTCTTTCGACAGATAACGTTCCACCTTTGCTGAAGCCACAATACGATAACTCTCTTCATCCAAATGCGCATGGACCACATATTTCCGCCCAACCTGCATTTTCATCTTCTGCTCACTGAACGGAACGAACAGGTCTTTCATCAATCCCCAGTTCAGGAAAGCTCCGTATTGATTCACCCAGGAGACTTCCAGACAGGCAAACTGACCTACCTGCACCAACGGAGTCAGCGTCGTAGCAATCAGTCTTTCATCCATATCCAGATAAAGAAACACGTTCAAAAGATCTCCTATCTTACAGTCTTCGGGCACATAGCGGGTAGGCAACAAAATCTCACCTTCTTCCCCACCATCGAGATATACGCCGAAATCTACTTCTTTCACGACTTCAAGCTGATTGAACTTTCCTAATTCGATGCTCATATTCTTATCTATTTATTGTAATAAGACACAAAGATAATCTATTTTGAATAGATCCCTCAAACAGTCAGCCATAACTTTTCGTTATCGGGCAAAACTATTTGCAATGAACAATCTGCTTTCTAATATGTTAACTTTGTAGCGACAAAAAGAAAAAGTAAATTATTCACCTTTAAACATATAAACTTATGGAATTTCTAACCAACGAGAAACTTACGATTGTAGGAGCTGCCGGAATGATCGGCTCCAATATGGCACAAACAGCCATGATGATGAGACTCACTCCGAATATTTGCCTGTATGATCCATTTGCCCCGGCTCTGGAAGGAGTAGCTGAAGAATTGTATCACTGCGGTTTTGAAGGTGTCAACCTTACATTTACTTCCGATATCAAAGAAGCGCTGACAGGAGCTTCTTACATTGTCTCTTCCGGTGGAGCTGCCCGTAAAGCAGGTATGACCCGCGAAGATTTGCTGAAGGGAAATGCAGAAATTGCCGCTCAATTCGGTAAAGATGTTCATCAATATTGCCCGAACGTAAAACATATCGTTGTGATCTTTAATCCTGCAGACATCACCGGATTGATTACTTTGTTGTATTCAGGTTTGAAACCTTCGCAGGTGACGACTTTGGCTGCTTTGGACTCTACCCGCCTGCGTAGCGAACTGGCTAAACATTTCGGCGTATCTATGGATGTTGTAGAGAACTGCCGTACATACGGCGGCCATGGCGAACAAATGGCTGTTTACGCTTCTACTGCGAAAGTGGAAGGCAAATCGTTGGCTGGCATGATCGGCACGGATGCCTTGACTAAAGACCAGTGGGCTGAAATCCAGACGAAGGTGACGAAAGGTGGCGCCAATATCATTGCTTTGCGCGGCCGTTCTTCTTTCCAAAGCCCGGCTTATCTTTCTATCGAAATGATTGCCGCTGCTATGGGTGGACAACCTTTCCGCTGGCCTGCCGGAACGTATGTTTCTAACAGTAAGTTCGACCATATCATGATGGCGATGGAAACTTCAATAACTAAAGACGGCGTCACTTATAAAGAAGTAGCCGGAACTCCTGCCGAACAGGAAGAATTGGAAAAAAGCTACGAGCATTTATGCAAACTTCGTGATGAAGTGATTGAAATGGGGATCATCCCAGCTATTAAAGACTGGCACGCATTGAATCCCAATATTGACTAATCAAACAATATTAGCAAAAAGCCGAAAAAGAGAAAATACATCTCTTTTTCGGCTTTTATTCCAATTACTTACATATCACATATCCCCCCCACTTAGTCTATAAATCTTTCAAGACTCCAATTCAAATGACTATGCAAAGTTGGGGATAATTCGTCAATTAAAAAAATAGACAAGATGGGGAAAGTACCTAAACTGAAGTTACAGGTACTCAAAGTGCGAAATATAGTGATTATCCTATCCAAATTAGTGAATGGAATAAAACTGCGCATCGAAGTTTATAAAATATCTGTCATTTTTGAGAAGTACATTCGGAACAAACTCCTTTTAGTACATAGTTTATACTATGCAAAGTAAATCCTTTAGGCAAATCAATCACCGGGATATGTGTACCTTCCAGGCAGAATGTACGATGACATTTCTCACAATAAAAATGCGAATGTAAATCCTGTACCACACAATTGCAGGAGTTGTCGCAAACGGCATACTTCAACGAGCCGCTCCCATCGTCTATGCTATGTATGAGGTGATGAGACAAGAAGAGAGCGATGGTACGGGATATAGTCGATTTATCGACTGTATCGAGCAGTGTTTCCAAATCGAGCAATGACACCGCACGCTCTGCCTGCATCATCGCTTTTATCACCAGAAGCCTTATGGCAGTTGGCTTGATACCTCTTCTATCCAACTTATCCAAATAAATATCTTCTTCCATCTTTCTCCTATTTTATCATTTTCTGTATTCTGACAGCATTCATAATGGCAAGTAGCGCAACACCCACATCTGCAAAGACAGCTTCCCAAAGAGTAGCAATTCCACCGGCTCCCAAAATCAATACAAGTAATTTCACTCCAAATGCCAGTGATACATTCTGCCAAATAATTCTTCGTGTCAGTTTTCCTACTTTGATAGCTTCGGCTACCTTCGACGGCTGGTCTGTCTGTATCACGACATCGGCTGTTTCAATAGCCGCATCACTACCCAGTCCTCCCATAGCAATGCCAACATGACTTAGAGTGAGCACCGGTGCATCGTTCATTCCATCACCGACAAATGCGATCCGGTTTGCCTCATCCTGCCGCAGCTCTTCCAGATGATTCACTTTTCCTTCCGGCAACAGGTCACCATAAGCTTTCGATATACCGAGCTTTTCTGCAAAGTTAGTAACAATACTCTGTTTATCACCGGATAGTATCTGGATGTTTTCAATATTTAAAGCTTTTAAATTGTCAATAGCTACCTTTGCGTCCTCTTTCAGGGCATCAGCCAGCAGCAGATAACCTGCATAACGGTTTCCAACAGCACAGACCACGATGGTATCCGTTATTTCCAGCAGTTCTTTTGGATAGGATATATCAAACTTAGACAGTAACCGGCAATTACCGACCAGAACCATAGCCCCGTCTATCGTTGCTTCCAAACCATAGCCGGCAAATTCTTTTGTACCGGTAACAGCTACACATTCAATGTTTTGTTCTTTCGCATAATTCACAACAGCCTTGGCAATCGGATGAGTACTATCACTTTCTACCGAAGCAACCAGTTTCACTAATTCTTCTTCCGAAACCTCGCCTGCACTTTTACAGGCCTGTACTTCAAAGGTTCCTTTTGTCAAGGTTCCAGTTTTATCGAATACCACTGTATTGATCTTAGTGATAGCATCCAGATAATTACCACCCTTGAATAAAATTCCCAACCGGGATGCCGCTCCAATTCCCCCAAAGTAGCCCAACGGAATACTAACCACCAACGCACAGGGACACGAAATCACCAGAAAGACCAAAGCTCTGTATAGCCAATCATTAAATGCAAATACAAATGGAGGATTAATAAGTGAATAAACAAATGGACACAAAACAATTAACACTGCAAGCGCTATAACAATAGGTGTATAAATGCGCGCAAACTTACGAATAAACAATTCAGCCGGAGCCTTACGTTCGGAAGCATTCTGAACAAGTTCCAATATTCGGGCAAGTGCACTCTTATCAAAAGGTCTCGTTACCTCGAGCCGGATAACCTTATCGGTTACAATCATTCCGGCAAGTACTTCTTCACCTTTCCGAATATTACGAGGAACGCTTTCACCTGTTAATGCGGCTGTATTGAAGGCAGCCACTTCATTCTGCATAGTTCCATCCAATGGCACCCGTTCGCCTGCCTTTATTTCTATGATTTCACCGACTTTTATCTTTTTAGGGCTTTCAATAACAAGATTGCCTTCCCGGAGCACTAATGCTTTCTCGGGTCTTACATCCAATAAGGCTCCAATATTACGTTTGGCTTTATCTACCGCTTTATCCTGAAACAGTTCTCCTACTGTATAGAATAACATCACGGCTACTCCTTCCGGATATTCACCAATATAGAAAGCTCCCAAAGTAGCTATAATCATTAGAGTGAACTCACTGAAATAGTCTTTTTCCCTGATACTTTCCCAGGCTTCTTTCATCACTGGAATTCCTACCGGAAGATAGGCCACGATATACCATATCAAGGCAACAGATCCTTCACGGAAGAATGCTAAATCGAGAGCATTCATAATTATTCCACTTGTCAGAAGCAGGAGAGAGAATATCACTTTCCCATATTCATGGAATACCGAAACCTTTGCATCAACCTTTTTTTCTGCTGCGCATGAATGAGCGCCACAACTACAATGTCCCATAACTTTCATTATTTAGTTGATGCAAAGGTAGCAAATGATTTATGCAACAAAGTTGCAAAATCGGTTTTAGAACATATATCCCAACGAGATCATCAGGTTTCTGTTCTTCATTCCTACTTCTTTGATTACCTCAACAAGTCCGAAATCATAGCTTATGGCAACTTGATATTTCTTACTGAACTCAACCCCGGCTTTTAGTCCAAGACCGAAGTCGAATCGTTTTAGACCATCGTCTCCAAATATATCTTCGGACATCGAGTTACCTCCTAATTCCGCAATATCTGCAATATCACCGTCCACTTTCAATTTTGCTTTTCCAAACAGCCCAACAGCCATATAAGGACCTACACTACCAAATAATGAAAAATCATCATTGACGGCATATTTATACCCGACACGTACCGGCACTTCCAGATAGTATGGATTAAATTTTATGCTCGCAAGTGATCCTCCATCAATTTTAGCACCTTTCAATGTAAGCAATGCA
>OILI01000225.1_pt1 | contig 11225 bp, 8 predicted proteins | sample 1584541 | NCBI WGS metagenome assembly OILI01 (sample SAMN02674605, study PRJEB24791) | human gut metagenome, SKBSTL067 | isolation source: stool | host: Homo sapiens | place: USA | reverse complement strand
ATGCGTCACTTCTCCTGCCGGTCATATCCCTTTTGGACGGTCATTCACTTGTCAAGGTACTGTGCGGTACGAAATTACCAACCGCAATCATCATAGCGTACTATCCTTGACAAAACAATGATTCTGCGATACCATGAGTGTAACGGATATAACTGAATTATATAATTACCATAAACAAAGGCAGGGGATAGGGATGGAGAATCAGTTTATACGGCATGAGCCATGTTTTGAGAGGATTTTGTTTGTCCTGACGCTGGACAGGAAGAAAATGAAAGAGCGGATTTTGATTGGGGAAGAACAGCAGATCCGCTTCCGGCTGAACGGGAGCCAAAACGCAGAGGTGCTTTGTGATATGACACGCCCGCTGGGAACTTTTTTGATAAACTTTGAGCGTGACACGGACAGAGACTGGAACTTATACGGGCTTTCTCCACTGCGGCAAGCCCTCCACTCCAACCGATGGAAACAGCCGGAGCTGGAGCAGGCGGCAAGCGAATTTCTCTGGGGAAAATATCTTAGCAACGACCCTCTGAAAATGTATGTGGCGTTCCGTATCTGGAACAGCTATCTGCTTGCCAGAGAACCCCGTGACCGTAACGCTGCCTGTGACCGCTTCATGGATAAAATGAGCAGACTGACCGGGGTATTCCAAAACGAAACCATGAGCTTTGACAGGGAGACAGGAAAACCGAAACATTTTCAAGCTGGCAGCCTTTATTTCAAAGGCGCACCGTCAGAAGATACCCGGCTTGACCTCTGGTTCCCGGACAACCGGCGCACAGAAGAATGTGTGTCTGCCTATGCGTCCCTCTACCCGTTGATTACCTATTATCTGAACAGGCTGAATGACTGGGGGCTTTGCTTCCGGCAGTGCAAGGTCTGCGGGAAATATTTTCTGGCAAAGAGCCAGCGGTATGAGCTGTGCAGCGACAAGTGCCGAAAAGCACAGGCGCTTCAAAACAAGCGGGAATTTGACGAGAGGGCAAGAGAAAATAACTATGACCTGCTTTATAAAAATGAATGCCAGAACTGGCGCAACAAAATAAACCGGGTAAAAAATACCGCAGGCTTTCCGGCTGACCGTCTGGAAAAAATACAGGCTGCCTTTTCCGACTTTAAGAAAGAAGCCTTACAGAGAAAAAAGGCTGTAAAAACAGGAACAGCCAGCCCGAAAGAATTTACGGACTGGCTGTATCAGCAGAGTAATGTAATTGTGGAACTGACTGAATACTAAATTTTTTCTCGTTGTGAGGTTTCTGTGACATTTGCCTGATGGCAGTATCGAAATTGCAGTAATTACTCATGCAAAATGCTTCTTCGTTTTATACACTATATCTATACGCTGGATCACCAGATGAAAGGAGCAAAAAATATGTCTGCAATTCAAAATGCGATTGAAGTGAGGAACTTAACAAAGATTTTTAGTGGCAGGGTTTTGTTTGAGAATTTTAGCCTGAATGTAAAAGCAAATACTATTCATGCGATTATTGGCCCGAACGGTTCTGGAAAGACCACACTGCTGCGCTTGATTACAGGGGTATACCAGCCAAATGCAGGGACAATCAACATTGCAGGGAAATATGCAATGCAGCTTGAAAATGACTATCTGTATGACGAAAAGACTGGTCTTGAAAATTTGAAAATTTTTGGAAAATACTTTGGATTTGAAATAAATGATCGTTCAGACGGCTATTGTACGCAATTAGGATTGACCGAGCATTTAGGAAAGCGTGTTAGCACTTATTCTAAAGGAATGAAAAGAAAACTGTCCCTTTTGATTGTGATTATGATGGGACGGGATATTCTGCTCATGGATGAACCAACATCGGGTGTAGACCCCATATCCAGAGTAGAAATCCGTAGTTTGATAGAGGCTCTAAAAGCTGACGGAAAAACGGTTATTATCACTTCACATGACCTTAGCGAGATTGAAAAGTGCGCTGATGATGTATCTATGATTAAAAATGGCAGATTGCTGTTTGATAAGGGTATTCAAGAAATGCAAGGACAATCATTGGAAGAAATCTTTATTAAGGAGGGCAATCGGCATGAGTAACATGGGAAAAGGCGCAGGCTACTATCTTACCAGAAGTAAAAGCCTCCTAATTGATACTGCGATTGTTGCCATTCTGGCGATTTTTATGAGCTTTGCAATGCAGATGGACGCCTTGCAGTCTAAGGGAGAAGATTATTTAGTCCTAATGCTCTATGCGGTTATTTTTGGTCTTACCTCCCTGCAATCCGGTGCTATGATTGTAGATTTGACAGCAAAGGATAAGGTAAGCCGGAGAATTGAATTTTTTGCAGCTTCTGGAATTGCGGTAAAAGAGATTATAAAACAGTATTCGATACAGATTTTCCGCTTTTCTGGTATTATCCCGTTCTTTGTTTTTATGAGTTGCTATTACTTTACCGACTGGACAATGAGCTTTGGGCGGATCGTATGCGTTTATCTTAGTATTCTTGTACTTAGTTTTTGTGAGATTGTCGCTTTGAATATCATTGTACTGGATGTGAAACGAGTAAAACTGTTCAAAAATGTTCTATTCTTTGGTAATTTTGCACTGGTTTATTTGATTGCGATGTCGGCAGAACGAATTACAGAGTTTGTGAATCAACATCATATAGGAATTGACTATTTGATTATTGTGGTTGATGTTGCACTTTGCATGATGTTTGCACTATTAAGTTTCTTTAAGGCTCGGCACATGAGCAACGAAGCAGTTATCAGGAGGGATGGCGAATGGGTTTGATAACCTTAAACCTTAAAAGGGTATTGAACTGGAATTTTATATTTATGAGTGCGGTAGCAGCTATCTTCGGCATGATCTCTCTGATGAACTTTGGGGATATTTCAGAGAACATTGTATTTGGCGTTGATATAAAGTATTTTATGCTTGATGGATACCTGTGCTTATTTATCTTTTTTGCCGGAGAAATAAGCAAGGATATGTTGCAGCAAGAAAAAATCACAAAGAGAATAGAATGGAAACTTGCTAATGGTATTAAAATCTCAAGTATTGTTAAAGAGAATCTGCTATCACTATGGATTGGAACGCTGATCCTTTTGTTTCCTCTACTTTTGATGATTTCCATTCGTCTGCCAAACCTTATCTTGTTATTAGGCACCTATTTTCTAATCCTTAGCGTATTGTATTCGGCATTTATAAATGTTTTGATTCTCTGGATTAGAAATATGAACTGGTTTAAGAGTATTCCTATCTTTGCAACACTGCTTCATATTTTGCTGGTTGTCTTAAAATGTGGGATATTTATGAAAACGAATAATGTGTGGGTGTTGCTACTATTTTCTCCAGTGAGTATAATAGTTTTGACTGCGTGTGGTTTATGTCTGATGACCAAAGAACGGATCGTATCATCATATTACTAACATAATGAATTTTAGCTGAAAGGAGGGGTGTCCTATGCAGGATAAACGCTTCTATCCGTATCTGCTTCTTCATGCGGGTATTGTGATTTTATGGGTTATATTGGATAGAACACATAAAGGAATTGCGAATGACGGAGCCATCAACTTATTGTCGATTGCCGTCTTGCTTTGTTATTTCAATCTGCTCTATCTTCATGTAATGACATCACGGCGAAAGGCAACAATATCTGAATGTGGCTGGAACCTGCTTTCTGTTTCCTTTATTGCGGCGCTGATGTATGATGGATTTTCTACCTTATACACGGGTGCATTTCTGGCTTTTGCATTGATTATCGGAATAATGCTGGTAAGAACTGACGCAAGCCGGGGGAAAATGGTTCGCTTGCTGTTTGGAATTGCGGCTATCATACTGTCGTTTTTCAATTTCCAAATTCTCCCTGCCATAACTATGTTAGTTGGAATGTTCATGGGAATTTTCCTTGATTATAGATATATAAATTTGAAACAGGTTAATATTCTTCCGATTGCCCAGAGGAAAGCAAGATATGTCCTCGCTTTTATGATTCCCTTGTTTACAGTCGTACTTTATTGCTTTGATTTGTCCACCCTACAAGTCAATGTATTTTTTCAGCTTATAATGCTTTTATTTGAGGCCTTTGCTGTCATTCATCTTGGCGACATGGAGGCCCGTTACAAGGAGTTGACAAAGTATTATGAATTAACGAACTATATTGCAAATGAGAGGGAAGATTTCTCAAGACTGCTTCATAACGATGTGCTTCAAGACATTGGAGGTGCCAAAAATCTCCTGTCGCTTCGCTCACCAGATGTTGATGAAACAAAAAGGATATTGTCTGATTTGGAATTGCGGGTAAGAAATATGATGAATTTCTATTCCTCTAATATCTTTTCGGGGTATGCTTCATGGGAACATATCGGATATATGCTTGACGCGATTAAGAAGCTGTACCCAAAGAAGAATATACTTGTAGATTTCACGATTGCCAGCGAAGCAAGGATTGCTTTGAAAAAAGATAACAGTTTGGAACAGACCATGCAGATAATCAAAGAACTTGTCAACAATGTTTATAAACACGCTGCCGCTACTTTTATCCATTTGGAAATCGCGCTAAATGAAGAAAGTAAACTCGTAATTACCTGTCAAAATGATGGAGCGAAACCAAATGACATTGAAAATATTCTTTCTTCCAAAGGTGGTATGCTGTTCTTGACGGTGTTGATAAATGGGAATGGTGGTAACATTCAGTATTTAGAGAAAGATGGTATTTTAACTGCAACGGCAGTTTTGGGGAGAAAAAATGAAGATATTACTATTTGATGATCACAGGATATTTGGAGAGAGTTTAAGCAAACTTCTGGAAGATTGGGACGAAATCTCTATCTGTCGCTATGTAAGTAATGAAACAGAGTTTTGGAATATTCTTTCCGTAGACGAATGGGACATTGTATTACTTGATGTCAACCTAAGAGAGCAGTCAAAAAGTTCTGGCATTGATCTGATAGAAACGATATATAGTAAAAAGCCAAAAATAAAGGTGGTTATGCTATCCTCTTATGATATGCCGGTTTATAGACAGGAGGCACTTAAAAGAGGCGCCGTAAGTTATATTGATAAGTCTGCTTCTGCTGACGAGTTGGTAAAAAAACTCACAGCTATTAGTAAAGGTCACAAATCCACTACGCCCCCTTTATTAGATCCCCTGACAGATCGTGAAGCGGAAATTATTAAGGCGATTGGAACAGGGAAAACAAAGCATGAAATAGCGCAAGAACTGTATATCAGTGAACGGACACTTTACAACCATATCCAAAGCATCTATGATAAGCTGGGGGCTAAAAATGCTATCGAAGCCTATAACAAGGCTATTGCACTTGGATATATCACACCCTTAATATGAGTTTAGGCAATAAGAGGGACAGATATATTAGAACACAAGTGACAAGTATGCACATTATGTAAGCAGATAGCAAAAACAAGTATCATTGAACGACTTCATCAAAACAATAAAGAAAAGCTGGGAGCAAAATTAAGTCTGCTTCCAGCTTTTTTGTATTTGCTATTGTATGTGGTTGACTAAGGAATATTGTTTAAGCGTGAGTTTGTGATATTGGGTGTGGTATCTTTAACTATGGGAAACTCCGGGTGCCGTTCCTGAACAAGGAAAAGGAGTTTGCCCCATGCAGCATGGTTCCCTGCGCGCTCCGGTGCGCGTTTTCATGGCAGCAGTTCTGCTGTGCCTGAGCTTTCTGGCCGCGCCAAAGGCTGCGGCGGCACAATTGCAGGATGTGAACGGCATCACGCTGCTGTCCTTCGACAGCCAGCAGATCGTCTCCATCGGCAACCAGACCTCGGGCCGGTGCAGCTGGTACGCCCTGCGCTACGCCCGCACCATTCTGGATGGCAAGCCCTGCTCAGGCAGCGGGATGTGGTCGAACGGCGCGGTATGGTCTGCCGCCGGGTACTACGCTTACAGCGGCTCCCTTTCCGGCTGCCTTTCCCGCCTGTATGAAGAGCTGCAGGCCGGGCGGCCCGTCATCGTACATCTGAAAAACACCGCTGTCAGCGGCATGTCCAAGCACACCAACCGCGTGACAAGCTATGAATACCACCTCTCCGGCTCCGGCTGGAAAGAGGTCAATTACCCCCACATCGCCACCAGCAGCACCTACGGACACTGGGTGTGCGTGGTGGGCATCTCCCCCACGGCAGACCCCGAAAACCTGCGGGAGAGCGATTTCTATGCGCTGGACCCCGCGCGGGTCAGCGTGAACGGCACACTGGCCGTAACAAAGCTTTTGGATGGCACCATCTGGACTGATAACTCTCCCTTAAAAGTCGCAGCCTGACGCTCCCTTACAAAACACAACAGCCCCCGGAACATGCAGGGTTCCGGGGGCTTCGTGTTTTGTATCGGGGGTTACAGCTCCTGATAGGCGCTCATCATGGCGGGGATGAACTGCTTTTTGCGGCTGACCACGCCGGGCAGCGTCCAGCTGCCATCGGCGGCGGGCCGGCTCTCAAAGCCGTTGCTCAGCACCTCGGCAGCGTAGCGGCCGGTGCAGATGACCACGCTCTCCTCCTTGGGCACATCGGTCAGCAGCATGTAGAGGTCCTCCACGTTCTGCTTGTTGCGGGCCTCCTCCAGATAGGGCTGGAGCAGCGCCTGGGCGGCCTGCAGGTTCTTGCGGGTCATGTAGCTGCCCTGCGCCACGCCAAAGCGGATATCGCCGCACATGAACACCTTGAAGTCCTGCAAAAAGACCTCTTCGGGGGTCTTGCCGTCCAGTTTTTCACCGGCCTCGAACATTTCGGTGGAAAACTCTTCAATATCCACGCCTGCAATCTTGGCCAGACGTTTGGCGGCGTTTTCATCCACGGGGGTGCAGGTGGGGCTGCGGAAGGCCAGCGTATCCGAGAGGATGGCCGCCAGCAGCAGACCGGCGATCTGGGGCCGGATCTCGACGCCGTTCTCGTCGTACATCTGGGTGATGATGGTGGCGGTGCAGCCCACGGGCTGGTTGCGGAAGTAGACCGGCCCGCTGGTCTCCAGACTGCCGATGCGGTGGTGGTCGATGATCTCCAGGATCTCGGCCTGATCAAAGCCCTCCACGGCCTGGGTGGCCTCGTTGTGGTCCACCAGAATGATGCGCCGCTTGCGCAGGGCAATGACGTTGCGGCGGCTGACCATGCCGCAGTATTTGCCTTCCTCATCAAGGATGGGGAAATAGCGGTGGCGCACCTTTGCCATCACCCGCAGCACATCGGCCACAGGGGTGACGAGGGTGAATTTGAGGATGTTGTCCCGGGTCATATAATAGGAGATGGGGGCGCACTGGCTGATGAGCTTGCCCGCCGCGTAGGTATCCACGGGGGTTGTCATAATGGCAACGCCGGTCTCATCAGCAATGCGCTGGATGGTGCGGCCCACCTTGGCCCCATTGCAGATGATGAGCAGGGAGGCTTCCTTTTCAATGGCGCAGAGCTGGCTTTCGTACCGGTTGCTCAGAATGACGATATCCCCCTTTTCCACGCTGCTTTCCAGCATCTCGGGGGTGGCGGTGCCGATCTTGATGTGGCCGGTGGTGCAGACCGCGTCGGCATCGCCCACCACCATGGTGCCGTTCAGCGTTTCAAGGATGTTCTTATAAGAGGTACGGCTCTTGGCCAGCACCGCGGTATCGAACACGTCCATGTTGGCGGTGGCAAGATCCTTCACGGTGATGATGCCCTCCAGCTCGTTGTCCGCGCTGGTAATGGACAGGGTGTCGATCTGCTGGTCGCGCATGATCTTCCATGCGCGGCGCAGGCTGGTGGAGCCCGGGATGCCCGGCATCTCGCGGTAATCCACGTCCCGGATCTTGGGGTTCACGTCGGTGCACATCCGGGGCGGCGTGACACCGAATTTTTTCAGGACGAACTCGGTCTCCTGATTCATTTTACCGGCACGGCGCGGCTCACAGACCAGCGTGCTGGTGCGGTTTTTGAGCTCCGCATAGGCAATGGCGGAGCAGATGGAATCGGTATCGGGGTTGCGGTGCCCGATGACCACGACCTTGTGTGCTTCTTTTGGCATAGGTTGTTCCCCTCTCTGGGTCAGATTCATTTACCTTCCGATCGGCCCCATACCCCAAACCACCGGGCACAGCTGCCAGCTACATTTTAACACAACCGGCACCGGGGGTAAAGGCGGCAGACATCTTTTTCTTGACAGCGCCCCAAAAATCGTCTATCCTTACCCTGAAATTTTTCTCTTTGGAGGTTCCCCCATGAAAAAGCTGTCCCGCGCCCTTTCCCTCTGCCTGACGCTGGCCCTGTGCGTGTCCGGCAGCACCGCCGCGCTGGCCGAGGCTCCCGCCGCCACGCCCGCCCCCCAGGACGAACGTGTCATCACCGACGTAAGCCCCCTTGAGGATCAGATCCGCAACATCGTCGGCTTTACCACCAGCACCGGCGGCCCCTACGATTTTGAACAGGCCGACCATAGATCTGCCGTGCAGGCCTACGGTGCAGAACCCGCCGAGGGTTCCGTGGCCCTGCTGCGCGTCTACGCCCGGGCCGAGGACCGGGGCGATGCCTCCATCAATTCCAGCGGCCACTCCTTCCTCTCGGTGCGGAACGTTTCGGACCATGACATCGAGGTGGGCGGCCTGCGGATCGCGCCCAACACCGAGATGACCTTCAGCCCCCGCGGCAACCGCTGGGAGCACACCGGCATCTGGTACAATCTGGAGGGCTACTACAAGCGCTATCTGGCCGATTCCTACTACCAGAACATCTATGCTGTCCAGACCTCACTGGATCAGGGCCAGCTGGACGTGGTCAACCGCAACCTTGCCAAATCTGACCACTGGTCGGCCTACTTCAACTGCGCCGCCTTTACCGAGAGCATGTGGAACGCTGTCTGCGCCGACACCCTTTCCGCCGGGCAGCCCTACACCCCGGAGAACCTGCGGAACGACATTCTGGCCAAGTACGGTGATCTGGCCGCGTACAACCCCCAGGTCCCCTACGACTACATTGTTTATTACGGCACCAGCCTGACCCCCAGCAAAGAGTTTGCCTGATTTTCAGGTTTGTTGGATACAACATCTTGATTTTCACGTCATTCCGCGCTATCATGGGTGTGTTTGAATCCACGCGCCAAGGGAGGACACCATGACAGACGCATCGACCACATCAAGACCGCTGTTCAACCGTCAACAGCTCATCTCACTTTTCCTGCCGCTGGTGGCAGAGCAGGCCCTCAGCATCTCCATCGGTCTGGCGGACACCCTGATGGTCTCCTCGGTGGGCGAAGCCGCCGTTTCGGGCGTGAGCCTGGTGGACTCCTTCAATGTGCTGATGATCCAGCTGCTCAGCGCACTGGCCACCGGCGGCGCGGTGGTCGCCAGCCAGTACATCGGCCACCGGGAGCCCAAACGGGCCAAGGCCAGCGCCGCACAGATCATGTTCATTATGATCTCGCTCAGCGTGGTCACCGCCGTCATCGTGGCGGTGGGGCGGCACGCCATCCTGCGGGGCATCTTCGGCTCCATTGACGCGGATGTGATGCGCTACGCTGAGACCTATTTTCTGCTCTCGGCCCTGAGCTATCCCTTTATCGGCGTGTACAACGCCGGTGCGGCCCTGTTCCGCGCCCAGGGCAACAGCAAGATCAGTATGCTTTCCAGCCTGGTGATGAACGTGGTGAACATTGGCGGCAACGCCATCCTGATCTACAGGTTCGGCATGGGCGTGATGGGTGCGGCCACTGCCAGCCTCGTGAGCCGGATGATCGCCTGCTTCACCGTGATGTTCCTGCTGCAGAAGCCGGACTGTGCGCTGCGCATCGACCACCTCACCGACCTGAAGCCCGACCTCGACCTCATCAAGCGCATCCTGAAAGTCGGCATTCCTGCCGGCATCGAGAACGGCATGTTCCAGATCGGCAAGCTGTCGGTCTCCAGCCTGACCAGCACGCTGGGCACCGCTGCCATTGCCGCAAACGCCGTGGCAGGCAACATCTCCAGCTTCCTGAACGTGCCCGCCTCCGCCGTGGGCATCGGCGCGCTGACCGTTGTGGGCCAGTGTCTGGGTGCCGGGGAAAAGGTGCAGGCCAAGCGCTATTCCCGCCTGCTGCTCCTGACCGCCTACGCCGGGGACTGGGTAATGAACCTTTCCGGCCTGTTCTTCCTGAACAAGCTGGCGCTCTCCTGGTTCAACCTCTCGCCGGAGGCCTACGGCATGGCACTGGAGCTGATGGTCTGGTTCAACGCTGTGTCGCTGATCCTGTGGCCCTCCAGCTTCACCCTGCCCAACATCCTGCGCGCCGCCGGAGATGCCGCCTTTACCATGACGGTCAGCGTCATCTCCATGTGGGTGTTCCGGGTGGCCTTCTGCTACCTGATGGTGCTTAAGTTCCACTGCGGCCTGCTGTTCATCTGGATGGGCATGTTCCTGGATTGGGCCATGCGCTCGCTGTTCTTCTGCGTCCGCTTTGTCCGCGGCAGGTGGATGGAACAAAAGGTGATCTGAGTTTCCGTATATCCGACCCTCTCCGCCATTGCAGTTTTGGCGGGGAGGGCCTTTTTTGTGCAGGAAACCCGCATCCTGTCTCGTATCAATAGGCAGAAGCTTCTCTCCCCTGCATCCGCTTCCCCAAAGCATACCAAATTCCGCACGGATGTGTTCACGATTTTGTCAGCTTTTTGTCTTGTTTTCTTCGTCTTTGCGCGGTATAATCATACGCTGCAAAGAACTTTAGGCGGGGCTGCAGCCCCCATTCCAGAAAAGGAAGTGTGTTCCATGCGCAACTGGTTTTCCCGCCATCCCGTTTCGTTCATGGCGTTTTATCTCCTGTTTTACCTTTCGGCGTTCCATTGGCTCGAAGTCCATATTGCCGTGCCCGATGTTCTGGTGCACTGCCATCTGGACGACCTGATCCCCTTTTGCAAATATGCCATCGTGCCCTACTTTGCGTGGTTCGTATGGATCCCGTTCACCCTGTTCTACCTGCTGTGGAAAGCGCCTCGGGCCGACTTCTGGCGGCTCTGCCTGCCTCTGTTTGCGGGCATGACCATTGCGCTGGCCTGCTATGTCATCCTGCCCACCGGGCTGGACCTGCGGCCCTACCGGGTGTACGGCAGCGACCTCTTTGCTCAGGCCGTGCGGATGCTCTATGCCACCGACACGCCCCTCAATGTCTGCCCCTCCATCCATGTGTTCAACTCCGTCACCCTGATGATGGCCTACTACCGCAGCCGCATCTTTGAAACGCCGGGCCGCCGCTGGATGCGGCCCGCCGCCAATGTGCTGGGCGTTGCCATCATCCTG
>OILI01000177.1_pt1 | contig 15194 bp, 16 predicted proteins | sample 1584541 | NCBI WGS metagenome assembly OILI01 (sample SAMN02674605, study PRJEB24791) | human gut metagenome, SKBSTL067 | isolation source: stool | host: Homo sapiens | place: USA | reverse complement strand
CTCGTTCTATCCGCTGGTCAAATGGTGCCGCGAGAACGAGGGCTTCTCCTGGCCCTGGCCCCATGTGGAAAGCGAGAAGAAGCGGATCAAAAAGCTGCGCAGGGAGCAGGAACAGGAGCAGCAGGGCGGCTCTGAGAAAAAATAAGAGAGAACCGGAACGCGGCGCTCTCCCTGAAGAAGGGAGGGCGCTGCTTTTGTCTGCTGAAGTTTCGACCCTTGACAGCCGGAGCCGCAGAACCTATAATGAAACCACGATGACCCCTCTTGAAACACATTTGGAGGTACAAAACCATGATCAACTATCCCAAGAATTATGCTCCTCTGGCTGAAGAGGAAATGGAGTACACCAGCGGCGGCCTGTCCATCAACTGGATGGCACTGGGCTCCACCGTTATGGGCCTGGCCACCAGTATGCTGGCCTACCTGAATGTCTCCAACATTGCCGGTGTGGCGGTCCAGCTGCAGAAGAAGGACCCCGAGAAGTACCCTGAGCCGGAAGGAACCATCAACGGCAACCTCATCATCGATTCCACCCTGACCTACTTCTCCAGCGTGGCCGGCATCGGCATGGGCCTGCTGAACATCGCTGCGGGCGTGGGCACCGTCTATCTGGGCATGAAGTCCGGTTCTTAAAAATTAGCACTGGACATTTGAGCCAAAACGTGGTATAATTCTTCCTGCATTCGCGGGCATCGTACATCGGCTAGTATATCAGCCTTCCAAGCTGAGGAGGTGGGTTCGATTCCCATTGCCCGCTCCATGCAGAAAAGGCGCTGATTCGTTCAGAATCGGCGCTTTTTGTTTTGCCTGTAACCCACTTTGTAACCCACTTGACAATGGCAGCCTGATCCGCTATACTGAATATAGGATAAAACCACTATTCAATGGAGGCGGCGGCGTGCAGGAATACGAGATCGAATTTTATGACAAAGCCGATGGCTCCGAACCGGCGAAAGAGTTTATTCTGGCTCTGGATGCGAAAATGCGGGCCAAGGTCGTGCGCACGGTCGGGCTTCTCCGGGAGGAAGGGCCTTCACTGCGGGAGCCGTACTCCAAGCATCTGGAGGATGGCATTTTTGAGATCCGCACCAAGTTCGGCTCCGACATTACCCGTGTGCTGTACTTTTTTGTGATCGGCAGAAAGATCATCCTTACGAACGGCTTTGTCAAAAAGACGCAGAAGACACCTGCTTCCGAGATCGCACTTGCAAAGCAGTACCGTGCCGATTATCTCAGCCGAAAGGAGTGCTCCAAATGACCAATTTCAATGATTTTCTCAACGAACAGATGAAAGACCCTGAGTTCAAGGCAGAGTGGGATGCCCTTGACCCCGAATTTGCTGTGATCGAGGCGATCCTTGCCGCCCGGAAGGAAAGCGGACTGACCCAGCAGCAGCTTTCCGAGCGCACCGGCATTGCCCAGACAGACATCAGCAAGCTGGAGCGCGGCAACGGAAATCCTTCGCTACGCACCCTGCAGCGGCTGGCTGCCGGTATGGGGATGCGGGTCAAGATCGAATTTGTTCCGGCAAAGTGAACCTCCAAGCAGATGGCCTGCGGGCTGTCTGCTTTTTTGATGGAGAGAGCTTGTTCACTTTACCTGTTTACTTTGAAGCGATTTTATAGTAAAATAAGATGAATAAATCAGGGGCAGGGGAAACTTTGGCCTGATGAGAGAAATGATTTAGGTGGTGTATTGATATGGCATTGAAATATCAGCGGATCCTTCTGAAGATCAGCGGCGAGGCCCTGGGCGGCGAAAAGGGCACCGGCTTTGACGAGCCGACCATGGACGCGATCTGCGGCGGCGTGAAAAAGGCCCACGACCTGGGCGTGCAGATCGGCATCGTGGTGGGCGGCGGCAACTTCTGGCGCGGCCGTTCCAGCGGTAAGATGGAGCGCACCCTGGCCGACAAGATCGGAATGCTGGCGACCGTGATGAACGCGCTGGCCGTCTCCGACAAGCTGGAGCAGCTGGGCGTGGAGACCGAGGTGTTCACCTCCATTACCATGCCGCAGGTGGCCCCCGCCTTTACCCGCAAGGATGCCCTGAAGGCCATGGCAGACGGCAAGATCGCCATCTTCGGCGGCGGCACCGGCAACCCCTTCTTCTCTACCGATACCACCACGGCCCTGCGTGCTGTTGAGGTGAGTGCAGACATCATGTTCAAGGCTACCATGGTGGACGGCGTGTACGACAAGGACCCCCACAAGTACCCCGATGCCAAAAAGTACGACACCCTGACCTTTACCAAGGTGCTGGAGGATCGCCTGGCTGTGATGGACGGCACTGCCGCCACCCTCTGCCGCGACAACAAGCTCCCCATCCTGGTCTTTGACCTGGCCGACCCGGACAACATTGCAAAGGCCGTGCAGGGTGAGAACGTTGGCACCCTGGTCTACGAGGGCTGAGCATAGCCCACATCCCCGTACCATAGAATGGAACAGGCAGCAATCACAGCGCCTGTGCAGAACAATATATAACAGGAGAAAAGGACAATGAGCAGCAACACCAAGGCATTTGAAGAAAAGATGAAGAGCTCCGTGGAGCATCTGGACCGCGAGCTGGCCGCTGTGCGTGCAGGCCGCGCCAACCCCGCCGTTCTGGACAAGGTGAGCGTGGACTACTACGGTGCCCCCACTCCCATCCAGCAGGTGGCCTCTGTGGCCGTGAGCGAGGCCCGCACCCTGACCATTACCCCCTGGGACCGCACCCTGCTGCGCGCCATCACCAAGGCCATCATGGCCAGCGACGTGGGCATCACCCCCATTGATGACGGCTCCACCATCCGCCTGAACTTCCCGGCCCCCAACGAGGAGCGCCGCAAGCAGCTGGCAAAGGAAGTCTCCAAGATGGGTGAGGAGGCAAAGGTCGCCGTCCGCAACGTCCGCCGCGACGCGATGGATAAGGCCAAGGCCATGAAGAAGGCCGGTGAGCTGACCGAGGACACCCAGAAGACCATGGAAGAAGAGGTCCAGAAGCTGACCGACAAGTATATCAAGAACATCGACGCAGCCGTTGAGGAAAAGCAGAAGGAGATCATGTCCGTCTGATCGCCGCGGCGAAACGAAACGTGTGAGGTGCCGTGCGCTGGAACGAGTGCGCGGCACTTTTTGCCGAAACCGGGGCAGGGAACACCCGCCCCGCAAACGCAGGAGAATGATTATGAACCATCCCAAAGAATTTGCCGAGGGCCTTTCCATTGGCATCATCATGGACGGCAATGGCCGCTGGGCCAAGCAGCGGGGCCTGCCCCGCACCGCGGGCCACAAAAAGGGTGCCGCCGTATTTCAGGATATCGCCAACTACTGCGAGGAGCTGGGCGTTTCGTCCGTGACCTTCTACGCCTTCTCCACCGAGAACTGGAAGCGCCCGCTGGAAGAGGTCTCCGCCATTATGAAGCTGTTCGGCGAGTATCTGCTCAAGGGCTTCAACTATAAGGACCGCAACATCCGCATCAAGTTCCTGGGCGACCGGGCCGCGCTGGATCAAAAGCTCCAGAAGCTGATGAACGAGCTGGAGGAGGACTCCGCCGCCAAGACCGGCATGACCCTGAACATTGCCGTGAACTACGGCGGCCGCCCCGAGATCGTGCGGGCCGCCCGGCAGCTGGCCCAGCAGGTGGCAGAGGGCACCCTCAAGCCCGAGGACATCACCGAAGAGATGATGAGCGACCACATGTATACCGCAGGCCAGAAGGACCCGGATTTCATCCTGCGTCCCTCGGGCGAGAAGCGCCTTTCCAACTTCATGCTCTGGCAGGCTGCTTACGCCGAACTGGTGGAGATGAATGTGCTCTGGCCTGATTTCACCCGTGATGACCTGGATGCCGCCATCACGGAGTTCAACAAGCGCTCCCGCCGGTTTGGCGGCATCTGACCCTTGCAATTCCCAAAAGGAGAAATTTGAATGAAAACTCGTATCATAACCGCAATTGTGGGCATCCTCGTCCTGATCGGGGTGCTGTTCACCTTTGACACGCTGGTGTTCAATTTTGTCATTGCCGCCATCACCCTGATCGCCATCCACGAGGTCTTCAAGGCCCTGGGCTTTGGCAGAAAGGAATGGCCCATGTACGCCGTGTTCGTGCCCTACACCCTGCTGATCATGCTGTCCAGCTATCAGGTGTGGCGGCGGCTGGTCATGCCGGCCTCCTTTTTGATGGTGCTGTTCTTCGGCATCTATTTAGTGGTGCGCAACGCACAGGTGGATTTTGCAAAAGCCAGCGGTCTGGTGATGTTTTCCGGCATCGTGATCTTCTGCTTCTACTCCTTTATCCGTTTGAAGGAGCTGCTGCCGGTGGAGACCTACGGCTATGACGCGATGTTCTTTATTCTGCTCATCCTCTGCTTTGCCTGGGGCGGCGATACCTGCGCCTACTTTGCAGGCAGAGCCTTTGGCAAGCACAAACTCTGCCCCGTGGTCAGCCCCAAAAAGACCGTGGAGGGAGCCATTGGCGGCGTGCTGGGCACCATGGTGTTCGGCGTGATCGCCACTGTCATCTACTCCATTGCGGCCAACCGGATGGAGGCGTTCACCCGCACCAACATCGGCGTTTCGATGTACGTGATCATTGCCCTGCTGGCCTGCGTGGCCGCTGTGCTGGGCATCTACGGCGACCTGTTCGCCAGCGTGGTCAAGCGCCAGTGCGGCATCAAGGATTATGGCACCATCTTCCCGGGCCACGGCGGCATTCTGGACCGCTTCGACAGCGTCATGTTCATTGCGCCGTTTGTCACCATGGTGGTCATCGCTGTTTTCTATCACTGAATGCAGGAGGTAGCTTATGTCTAAAAAAATCACGCTGCTGGGTTCTACTGGTTCCATCGGCACCCAGAGCCTGGATGTCATCCGTGCCCAGGGGTATGAGGTGTTCGGCCTTTCCGCCCACAGCCATGTGGAGAAGATCCTGGAGCAGATCGAGGAATTCCACCCCCGGTATGTCTGCATGACCGACCCCGATGCCGCCGCCCGGCTGGACGCGGCTCTGGCGGGCCGTGCCAACGCCCCCCGGCTGCTGACCGGCCCCGAGGGCCTGAAGGAGCTGGCCGCCATGGACGGCCCCGATGTGGTGCTGAACAGTGTGGTGGGCATCGCCGGTCTGGGTGCCAGCCTGACCGCCATTGAGAGCGGCCACGATCTGGCCCTTGCCAACAAGGAGAGCCTTGTTACGGGCGGTCACCTGGTGACCCAGGCTGTGGCAAAGCACGGCGTGAAGCTGCTGCCTGTGGACAGCGAGCACTCCGCCATCTTCCAGTGCCTGCAGGACAAGGAGAGCGCCAAGAGCCTGACCAAGATCCTGCTCACGGCCTCCGGCGGCCCCTTCTTCGGCATGAAGACCGAGGAGCTGCGGGGCAAGACCAAGGCCGATGCCCTCAAGCACCCCAACTGGAACATGGGTGCCAAGATCACCATCGACTCCGCCACCCTGATGAACAAGGGCCTGGAGCTGATCGAGGCGGTCTGGCTGTTCGGCCTGCCCCCCGAGAAGATCCAGATCGTGGTGCAGCGCCAGAGCATTGTCCACTCTGCCGTGCAGTACAGCGATAACTCCATCATCGCCCAGCTGGGCGTGCCCGATATGCGCATCCCCATCCAGTACGCCCTGACCTACCCGGCCCGTGTGCCCGGTGTGGTGCCCGAGCTGGACTTTACCACTCTGAAGCTGCTGACCTTCGATGTGGCCGACGAGGAGACCTTCCGCTGCCTGGCTGCCTGCAAGAAGGCCATCAAGAAGGGCGGTCTGGGCCCCTGCGCCGCCAACGGTGCCAACGAGGAGGCAGTCAAGCTCTTCCTCGAGGATAAGATCGGCTTCCTCGATATCGGCCGTCTGGTGGAGGCTGTTGTGGACAGCGACAGCTTTGGCGGCGATTACACCCTGGCCGATGTGTATGAGTGCGACAAGATGGCCCGCGCCTTTGTGAGAGCGCACCTGTAAGGAGAACTGATGTCTTTTATTGTCACCTTTATTGCTGCGGTGTTCGTGTTCAGCGCCGTGATCGCCATCCATGAGTTCGGCCACTTCATGGTGGCAAAACTCTGCGGTGTGCAGGTCAATGAGTTCTCCATCGGCATGGGGCCGGTGCTGTGCAAGCGGGTGCGCAAGGGCACCCAGTACAGCATCCGCGCCCTGCCCGTGGGCGGCTTTGTGGCGCTGGAAGGGGAGGAAAGCCCCGAGAGCAAGCAGGCGGAGGAACGGTCAAACCCCTCAGCCGCCGATGGCGGCTGCTCCCCTGATAGGGGAGCCCTTGGCATAGCGGAGACTTCCCCCGAGGAGGAAAAGCCTGCTGGTATTCCTCTGAATGAGGCCCCTGTCTGGCAGCGGGCCCTCATCATGCTGGCGGGTGCCGGGATGAACTTTGTGCTGGGCTTTGTGGTCATGGCCATCCTCATCACAGCCCAGAGCGAACCCATCACCAGCAAGGTCCTCTATCAGGTGGAGGAGAACGCCCTCTGCGGCCAGACCGGCCTGCAGGCAGGGGATAAGATCCTTGCAGTGAATGGCCGCCGCTGCTTTGTGGCAAACGATATCCTCTATGAGCTGATGCGCACGGAGGACTACACCGCCGATTTCACCGTTCTGCGGGACGGCAAAAAGGTGGAGCTGCCCGGTGTGCAGTTCGACACCTGGCAGGATGACAAGGGCGAGACCCACATGAGCCTGGGCTTTACGGTCTACGGCATCAAAAAAACACCGCTGAACGTGCTGAAAGAGGCGGGCAACAGCGTGCTCTACTACGGGCGCATCATCTTTGCCTCCCTCTCCGACCTGCTGCGGGGGCGGGAGAGTATCAACGACCTCTCCGGCCCGGTGGGCATCGTAACGGCCATCGGGCAGGCCGCCAGCTACGGCTGGCAGGACCTGCTGGAGATGCTGGCGCTCATCACCGTGAATGTGGGCATCTTCAACCTGCTGCCCTTCCCGGCGCTGGACGGCGGCAAAGTGGTGTTCCTGCTCATGGAGGGCGTGACCGGCCATGCCGTGCCCGAAAAGATCCAGAGCGGCCTGATCGTGGCAGCCTTTGCGCTGCTGTTCGGGCTGATGATTTTTGCAACTTACAACGATATCCTCCGGCTCATTACCGGGGCAATGTGATACGGAAAGGAAAACGACCATGCGGCAGCTGAAACGAGAAGTGAAGATCGGCAATGTGACCATTGGCGGCAACAACCCCATTGCGGTGCAGACCATGCTGAATGTCCCCGTGGAGGACATTGAGGGCAACGTTGCTCAGGCAAAGCGCTGTGAGGCGGCGGGCTGTCAGATCCTGCGTGTGACCTGCCCCAGCGCGGCAGATGCCAAGTGCATCGAGGCCGTGAAGAACGCGGTGAACATCCCCATCGTGGCGGATATCCACTTTGACTACAAGGCAGCGCTGGCCTGCGCCGACGTTGGTGTGGACAAGATCCGCATCAACCCCGGCAACATCGGCGACGACGACCGGGTCAAGGCCGTGGTGCAGGCCTGCCAGCAGAAGAACATCCCCATCCGCATCGGTGTGAACGGCGGCAGCCTGGAAAAGCACATCCTGGCAAAGTACGGCGCGCCCGTGCCCGAGGCCATGGTGGAAAGCGCCCTGTACCATGTCCGCCTGCTGGAGAAGTTCGATTTCAACAACATCGTCATCTCCATCAAGAACTCCAACGTGCCCCGCATGATGGAGGCCTACCGCCAGCTGAGCGCCGTGACCGATTACCCCCTGCATGTGGGCGTGACCGAGGCAGGTACTTACCAGATGGGCCTGCTCAAGAGCGGCATGGGCATCGGCGGGATGCTGCTGGAGGGCATCGGCGATACCATCCGCGTCTCGCTGGCCGCCGAGCCCGAGAAGGAAGTGGAAGCAGGCTACAACATCCTGCGCGCCGTGGGCTTCCCCGTGGCTGGCCCCGAGGTCATCACCTGCCCCACCTGCGGCCGCACCCAATACCCCTGCACCGAGATCGCCAACGAGGTGGAAAAGCGCCTGCAGGGCTATAAGAAATCCATCAAGGTGGCCGTCATGGGCTGCGTGGTCAATGGCCCCGGCGAGGCCCGCGAAGCCGATATCGGCATTGCAGGCGGCAAGGGCGAGGCTGTCCTCTTCATCCACGGCCAGCCCATCAAGAAGCTGACCGGGGATAATATCCTCGACCAGTTCATGGAGGAGATATATAAGATCTGAGAGACAGCCCTCTCAGTCTCGCTGCGCTCGACAGCTCCCCCAAAGGGGGAGCTAACGCATCTGCAAGGGGAAAGGGTGCTGAAGGCTAAACCTCTCAGCCGTCGCTATCGCTCGGCAGCTCCCCTAATAGGGGAGCCCTTGGCAGGCCGTCGCGTTTTCGAGGTCTGGCGCTTCGCTCCTGTTTGCCCTGCTGGCGCAAAGCCTTATTCTTGCGGCAGGAGTGCGTTTTGGAGCGTCAGCGATCATTGCGAAAAATGAACCTTATGCCAAGGCCTCCCCTACTAGGGGAGGTGGCAAAACCGTCAGGTTTTGACGGAGAGGTTTAACCCCGTCAGCACCCCCTGAAGGTCATGCCGCAATCGCCTCTCCCTTTGGGAGAGGTGGCATCCCGCAGGGATGACGGAGAGGGCGCAGGCCCGGAGAGGTTTACCCTCCCGCCGCAAGGCTGCCCTTGGGGCAGGCATCCGGGGCGCTCTGGGCCTTCCGGGCCTCGGTGCGGGCCTTGTCGTAGCAATAGCGGATGATGGCCTGCCGCCGCACGATGCCGATAAAGATGCCCCGGTCGTCCACCACGGGCACAAAGTTCTGGTTCATGGCCGCTTCGATCAGCTGGTCCATGCTGGTGGTGACGGTCACGGCCTTGTAATCCCGCTTGTGGGCAAAGCTCGAGATGGGCACATCCTCGGCGGCTTCAATGTCCAGCCCGTGCTGCTGTTTCAGCCCCCAGAGGATATCCCCCTCGGTCAGGGTGCCCACATACTCACCCTTGCGGTTGAGCACCGGGATGGATGCGTAGCGGTTGTTCTCCCATTTTTCCAGCGTCTGCCGCAGGGTAAAGTCATCGTAGACATACATCAGGTCCTGCTTGGGGGAAAGGAAAAACAAAATGTTCATCAAACAGCTCTCCAATCGTTATCCTATCGTAAACAGTGGTTCTGCCGTAAGGGCGCAGCTCCCGTTCCTCTGCTTTGATTTTAGCACTTTTCCACAGGCGGATAAAGTCAAAAATCATACTTTTTAGAATTTATTCACAGTCGCGCCCGGCCTTTTTGCAAAACATGCAGGAAAACCGTGCACAGGGCAGGGTTTTGTGGTATAATAGGAACACGAATCGGCTCACATTGCCCGCCCTTTGGAAATTGTGCTGTACACAGGGCGTGGGAAGTTGTATAATAGGGATACCGATTCCTTTCCCGGTATGCGGCGGGTTTGCCGCGGCAAGCCGGGCCACCCCAACAAGATTTCAAATAAAGGAGCAGAGCGACTATGATCACTTCCCGTTTCCCGCTGGGAGATGTCAGCTTTTCCGCCGAGTACTTCTCTACGCTGGTAGGCGAAGCAACCAAACAATGCTACGGCGTGGCCGCAATGACCCCCCGCGACCTGACCGACGTGGTCAAGAGCGTGGTGCGCGGCAACGATTACTCTGAAAAGGGCGTTCGTGTCACACAGGAAGAGGGCCGTCTCGTGATCGAGCTGCACATTGCCGTCAGCTACGGGCTCAACATCTCCACCGCCGCGCGCAGCATCTCGCACCGCGTCAAGGACGAAGTGGAGCAGGCCACCGGCCTGAAGGTTGCCCGCGTGATCGTGTCGGTGGACGACGTGATCGCCTGATGGAACTGTATATTAAGGAGTAAGGACAATGATTTCTGGTAAGATCCTGCGCGACGCGATCATCTCCGGCGCGAACAACATCAACAACCAGCGCTCCCGTGTGGACGAGCTGAACGTTTTCCCTGTGCCCGATGGCGACACCGGCACCAACATGGGCATGACGGTGGGGGCCTCCGTGGCAGAGCTGAACGCGCTGGACGACGGCTGCACCGTGGGTGAGGCCGCCAAGACCGCTGCCTCCGCCATGCTGCGCGGTGCGCGCGGCAACTCCGGCGTGATCACCAGCCTGCTGTTCCGCGGCTTCTCCAAGGCGCTGGAAGGCAAGAAGGAAGCCGACACCGCCGACATCATCGCCGCCCTGAAAAAGGGCGTGGAGGGTGCCTACAAGGCCGTGATGAAGCCCACCGAGGGCACCATCCTGACCGTTGCCCGGGTGGCCAGCGAGGAAGCTGCCGCCTGCGGTGCCGAGGAGATCCCCGCCCTGTGGGATGTGGTGATGACCGCAGGCCAGAAGGCGCTGGAGGATACCCCCAACCTGCTGCCCGTGCTGAAAAAGGCCGGCGTTGTGGACGCAGGCGGCCAGGGCATTATGATCATCTTTGAGGGCATGGGCAAGGTGTTCCACGGCGAGCCCATGGTGGCCGGCGGCGAGGGCACCCCCAACAAGGCCAAGCTCTCCACCGAGAACGCAGGCAAAGGCGTGTTCACCGACGACCTGATGAAGGTGGAGGACATCAAGAACGGCTACTGCACCCAGTTCCTCATCAACAAGTACGAGGGCGCAAGCGCCGCAAAGATGCGCGCCTTTGCCGAATCCAACGGCGACAGCGTGGTCTGCATCGAGGATGACGATGTCATCAACCTGCATGTCCACACCGCTGACCCCGGCAAGATCCTGAGCGAGGCCATCAAGTACGGCTACCTGACCAACTTCAAGATCGAGAACATGCACGAGCAGTTCCTGGCCCGCCAGAAGCAGGGCAAGAGCCTCGAGAAGCAGGCTTCTGCCGAGAAGAAGCCCGACCCGGCCAGCGAGTTCATCTATGCTGCCGTCGATCCCAGCCGCGACTACGGCTTTGTTGCCGTCGCCGCCGGTGAGGGCCTGAAGGCCGTCTTTACCGACCTGTCCGCTGACGCGGTCGTCTCCGGCGGTCAGACCATGAACCCCGCCACCGAGGACATCCTTGCCGCCATCCAGAGCGTGCCCGCCAAGACCGTGTTCGTGCTGCCCAACAACAAGAACATCATCATGGCTGCTGAGCAGGCCCAGAAGCTGGCTGACCGTCAGGTGATCGTTCTGCCCACCCGCACTGTGCCCATGGGCATCACCGCGCTGCTCAACTTCGACCCCTCCGCCAACGCTGAGACCAACACCATCAACATGATGGCCGCCGCCGACAAGGTCAGCACCGGCCTCATCACCTATGCCGCCCGCGACAGCGAGTTTGACGGCAAGCGGATCCGGAAGGGCGAGATCATGGCTCTGGAGAACGGCAAGATCGTTGCCACCTCCACCGACCTGACCAAGGCCACCTACCGCCTGGCCCGCAGCATGTGCAAGAAGGACTCCAGCTTTGTCACCATCATCTCCGGCTGCGATGTCTCCGACGAGGAGGCCGAGAAGCTGACCGAGATCGTCAAGGCAAAGTGCCCCAACCACGTTGAGGTCAGCCACATCCGCGGCGGCCAGCCCGTATACTATTATATGATCAGCGTGGAGTAAAATTGCACTCCGGCTGAAACAGAACCGCAAAACAAACCCCCTGTGCCATGGTCTGGTACAGGGGGTTTGTTGATTGCACATTGTCGGTTTCTATGCTATACTGTAGCTAATGCTGGAAACAGCAGGAGAAAAGCGCTGTCTGCAATGCAGGTGGTCAACTTCGCGCTCCCGAATGCCTATTTTCCGGAAGGAAGCCAGGCGGATGGGAACGGAACTTTTTTGAATTGGATCCTTTCCCGGAGCCGCCTGTCGGCGAAGGGAGGGATGTCGGATGACTCTGACAGAAGTTTGCGCGGTACTGACGGTAGCAATTGCTCTTTTGAGCCTGCTCGTCTCAGTTGCGAAAGCGGCATTTGATGCTGGCTGGAAAATTTCTCACGAGAAGAACGATAAAAGCAAAAAAGATTGACCGCCCCCAGTCTCACAAACTCGGCGGTCAATCTTTTTGACTTAAAAGGGAACGTGGAGCTGGCCATATTGCGGTCAGCGCTCTTTCTGTTCATAGTATAGTTGATTTGCGATGGTTTGTCAAGTTCACGCTGGGGGCCGCAGCCCGGACGGAGCGGTTCACCCTCCCAGGTCCTCCAGCACCTCCTGCAGGGCGGCATCTCCCGTCACTGTCATACCCTGCTTGACACGCAGTGCGTCATTTTCTGGCAGGAGATTGACGTAAATATCCGTCTGCCGGGCAAGGCGGGTGGGGGAGCCGTCCGGCCCGCAGGTGTAGACGGCCACCATGCCGCCCTCGTCCCGGAGCAGGTATTGGGTGGGCTGGCCGGTGTCGGGCAGAGTCTGGGCCGCAAGGCTCGGCCCGGAGGGCACCGGCGTTTCGGCGGCGCTGTCCGCTCCCGGTGCAGGGGAGGGAAGCACCAGCCGGGGCAGGGCCATCCAGAACAGGCTGAAGGCGATGGCAAAGGCGCACAGGGCGTAAAACAGGCAGAGAACTACTTTCCGCATGGAGAAAATCACTCCTTTCCAGCGGGTCTTTCCAGCGGTAGTATGCGCAAAAACGCCGCCCCTGAGACAGAAGTGCACAATTTTCACACCGGAATGCTGTACTTTACGGGGGGAAGTGTGCTATACTAGCAGTATCTGATTAGAAATAGGGGCGGCAGGCCCACGGCAAGGTCTGCCTTTGTCCAACCTTTCAGCTGCAAGCAGCCGATAACGGGGTTAAACCTCTCAGCCGTCGCTGACGCTCGGCAGCTCCCCTAGTAGGGGAGCCCTTGGCAGGCCGTTGCGTTTTCGTGGTCTGACGCTTCGCTCCTATTTGCCCTGCTGGCGCAAAGTCTTACCCTTGCGGCGGGAGTGCATTTTGGAGCCAATAGGCGATCATTGCGAAAAATGAACCCTATGCCAAGGCCTCCCCTACTAGGGGAGGTGGCATCGAGCGAAGCGATGATGACGGAGAGGTTTAACCTTCAGCACCCTCTCCCCTTGCAGATGCGTTGGCTCTCCCTTCGGGAGAGCTGTCGAGCGCAGCGAGACTGAGAGGGCACGCCATCAAACCCCAACGAACCCCCTTCGGTACACACCATACCGGAGGGGGTTCTCGTTATACTCTCTATTTTTGTTGGATTTGTTGATTCTGTTGCAAGCACCAACAAAAACAACAAAATCAACAATACTTATGTCTTAACGATAACTGTGCAGATGATAAATCTGCAACTGTGTTATCGATACGCTGTTGTCTGAAGCAATGGCGTTTTGCAGAACTGCCATTGTCCTGCATCCAGTGCTTCACCGCATCCCTCTCCCACAGCATCGGCTCAAGCTCGGTGATGCGCTTGGCCAATGCCTGCGAGGTGGGTGCCAGCTCGGTATGGGCGTATCGCTGGCCCATCTCCATCAGGTTCTTGGAGTAGCCGCTCCATGTTCCATCCCCCTGCTGCAGGAGCACCCGCAGGGTCTTGACGATGGGCTCTGCCTCATACTCGGCCACCCGGCGCTGCGCGGCCAGCTGGGCCGCCGTGCCCTGCATGACCCAGCGGCAGCGGGCCTTATCAAAGCGGATGACCCGCTCGCACTGCTCGATGTCGCGACCGGTGAGCAGAAAGCCTGCTTCATCGTCCATCCGGCTCTGCTTGTCCAGCACGATGGTGAAATCCGCCGCACCCAGGATGCCGGTGGAGCCGTTGATGTTGTCGAAGCTGTCCTCTGGGTTCTTGCTCTTGCGGGTGTGGTGCACCAGCAGCACGCAGATGCCCCGGCTGTCGGCAAAGGCCTTCAGCCTGCCCATGTAGTCGTAGTCGGCATCGTAGGCATTTTCAAAGGGCTTTGCCTTGGGCTTGATCTTGGATAAGGTATCGATGCAGACCAGATGGATGTCCGGGTTGGCATCCAGATACTCCCCCAGCATTTCCAGCAGGCCCTCGCCCAGCCGCTGGGCCTGAAACATAACGTGCATGTTGGCCGGGGCGGGCCTGCCCTCCAGCAAGCGGCGCAGGCGGGTCTGCATCCGGCTCTTGCCGTCCTCCAGGGCGAGGTAGAGCGTGCCGTGCTGCCGGGTGGGGAACCCCAGAAACGGCTCTCCCTGTGCCACGGCAAGGCAGAGGTCCAGCACCATCCAGCTCTTGCCCAGCTTGGGCTTTGCCACCAGCACCCCCATGCCCATGGGCAGCAGGCCCTCCACCACATGACGGATGGGCGGCAGCACCATCTCAGACAGCTCCCGCGCCGACCACGCCTGCACCCCGGCAGGCTTTGCGGTCTCCGGCTCCGGGGCGGCCTGCTGCGGGGCGGCCTCCGGATCGGTCAGGCTGTTGATGTAATCGGCGTAATCCTCGCCGATGCGGGCCGCGAACGCCTCCTTTCCGATCTGCTCGTACTCGTCGGCCACACGGTCCTGCCAGCGCCGGAGCTTGAGCTCCAGCCCGTTCCAGAGCCGCAGTTCCCGGGCCCGCTCCTGCACCAGATGATACCGCTGGTTCTGGTCCGCAGGCAGGCCCCGGAAGGTAAACCAGAAGGTCAGCCGGGAAAAGAGCTTTTCCTCGGTGTCGGCCTTGTCCAGCCATCGCAGGAAATCGTTCTCGTCCGCCGGGCTGAACTGCTTTGCCTCCCGCCAGTTCCCCACTGCTTCCTTCATTTCGTTCATGGAAACACCTCTTTCTTTCGCATTACATGGCGTTGTTTCGTTACCCAAAGTGTAACACCTTTTGGTTGTATCGTCAACGAGTATGTTCCGGCGATTTTTCGCGCGAAAAATGCGAAAAAAGAGGGAGAAAATTTGCCTTTTTCCTTCCTGCATGATAAAATAGAAGCAGAAAGGGGCTGTGCCGATGCTGCTGCAATATTTCGTTACAGAAAACAAGACCGGAGCCTGCATCCCGGTGGAGATCACGCCTGCCACACAGTCAGACCTTCTGGTGACAAAAAGCGGCTGGCAGTCCGATTGGACCAGTGACTTTATCCGTGACTCCCAACTGGAAAAACGGGTCGCCAAAGCGGCAAGCGGTGAGATCATTGCGCTGGGGGCTTACCGGGAGGATCAAAACGGCATTTCTATTTTTATCGTGAACATGGAAGCTCACCCGCAGAGCAACCCGACGCTGACAGATCAGCGTAAATATACCGGTATCGGTCGTATGATGATCGCCTATGGCATCCAGCTATCCATTGACAGCGGCCACGGCGGTGTCGTGACCTTTGCCGCTAAGACAGATGAACTGTACGAACACTATATTCAGGATTTC
>OILI01000161.1_pt1 | contig 17323 bp, 8 predicted proteins | sample 1584541 | NCBI WGS metagenome assembly OILI01 (sample SAMN02674605, study PRJEB24791) | human gut metagenome, SKBSTL067 | isolation source: stool | host: Homo sapiens | place: USA | reverse complement strand
TTTGATCCGGATTTCGCTGGATCCCCGCCCGCTGCATGGTGGTGTAGTTGGGCTGGGTCTCCTCAATGACCCGCTGATACATCTTGTTCACGGCTTCCCAGTAGGCTTCGCTGCCTTTCGTGGCTGCACCCTCTGCAAACTCATTGGTATGGTGCTCCACATACCGCTTGGAGCCTTCCCACAGTGCCGCCACCGTGATCTCGTCCATGCTGTTGATCCAGCCGGTCACCCACTTGGGCAGCTTGTCCATAGCCTTTTCTGCCGCGCCCTGGCTCACGCCAATGCTGGCAAGCTCACCCCGCTGGCTGCCCCGCAGTCGGTATCGCAGCAGCACATCCCCGTGCTGGGCGATCTCCGCTTCCAGCGCCGCCCGCTGCTTGCCGGAGAGGTTCTTCACAAACGGCACCACCGCCGCCATGGTATCCGCACCCAGTACCGCGCCCGCCGTTGGCAGAGATGCCGCCTGCGCAATGGCCACACCAGGGTTCAGCGTCAGGATCGCGCCCGCATAGTTGCCGCGCAACCTGTCCAGCACTTTGGTCATTGTGGTCGAGCGCTTTCTTTGCGTGGTCTGCAGGTCTGTCAGCAGGTCATCGATGTAGTTCGTCGCGCTCTGGCCCCACTGCTCTTTCAGGATACCATTTTTCAGCATCTTGATGCCGTCCTCGGTCTCAATGCCACTGTTCAGCACCTTCTGCACATCCCGGATGGGTGCCGCCAGTCCGGCGTAGGCTGCCGTGTCCCGCAAACTCCGCTGCACCACGCTGCTGCACTCCTCCAGCAGGATGGGCATCTGGCTCTTGACACGGTTCTTCAGGAAGCCCCGGCCCTCAATGGTGGCATCCAGTTTCACGCCCTCGATCTGGGTCGCCAGCGCCGTCTTGTCCACTGCAATGGGGTAGTAGTTTTTCACGGTGGCCCGCTGGTAGCCCAGCAGCTTCATGCTGGTCTCGTTGATCAGGTTCGTGGTGTAGCTGCCGAAGAAATTCTTCATGTCCTCGCACCAGGCCCGGTCGTAGTCGGTCATGGCCTTCTCCACGGCCTGGATCACGGTGTCGGCCATGGGGTTTCCCGTGCTGTCCGTCAGCATCCCGATCTTCACGGTCTGGCCCTTCTGGTAAGCCTTCTCAATGTCGCCCCTGTTGTACTCCTCCGCATCCGGGATCGTCAGGCCACCGTTCAGCAGGTGCTCCCGGCTGTCGGCGTTCTGCAGGTGCATGTACAGGCTGCACAGCTGGGCGTGGGTCAACGGTGCAGCCCGACCCTTGCTGTCCTTCAGGCCAATGTCCACCAGCTCCGCGCCCGGACCGGCGAATTTTTCCATCTGTCTCAGGTTCGCCTTGCCCGTCACATTGTCAAAGAGCTTCGTTCCCTCCACAGTGATCCGGGTCTGTTCCAGCTGGCCGTCATTCAGCATGGTGCCCAGCTTCTCCATCTGGCTGTTCTTTGCGTAGCCGCCCAGCATCCGGAACACACGGCCAGCCCCCAGCATATCCAGGTTGTACCTGGTCAGGGCGCTCCGCAGCTTTCCATCGTTGCCCTTGCTCTGGCGCACCTCTGCAGCTGCCTCGTTGGCGATCTTGTCCACCGCTTCGGCTTTCTGCAAGCTCAGGGTCTTGTTTGCCGTCCGGATCACGTGCAGGGTGCTGGTCGTAATGGCTTTCAGCATCCGCATCTGGTCCACCGTCATGGGCAGATAGGTACGGTTCTCGCTCTCCCGGATCCGCTTTCTCAGCCGGTCACGCAGCATCTCGGCCTTTTCGCTGTCCGGCAGTGCCTCGGCCTCTGTCAGCTGCTTGTTCAGCCGGTCAAGCTGGGCCTGCTTGCTGGCATTCAGGTCAGCCTGCAGCGCGTCAATGAGCTCCGGCACCTTGCTCAGCTTCCAGTCCTCGCTGATGCCGTTGGAGCTGTTCTCGGCTCCCATCGACTGCATGATGCTGGTGCGCAGGGCCGTCAGCCGGGCCACGGCGTGGTCGTTCAGCAGGGTCATATCCGCCAGCTTTGCCACCTCTGCCGCCTGCTGGATCAGGTGTGGCTGCACATACCGGTCCTTGCTGGGCCGCAGGATCATCTGGTTCAGCTGGGCAGCATTGGCCCGGATGCCCCGCCGCAGCTCGTCCTTCTGCCGGCCGTCCCGGGCTTTCTGTACTCGCTTCTCAGCCAGCTTCTTGGCAATGGCAATGTCCTCGTCCCGCTGCTGCTGGGCTGCAGTGATGGCGATTGCGTTTCGTTCCGCCTGCTTTTCCTGCCACTCCTGAGCTTTGCGCTGGTTTTCCTGCTCCCATTCCAGCAGTTCGTTTTCCTGATGGATCAGCTGCCACTCAGCCCGATCAGCCCGGCGCTGTTCTCCTGCCACCTGGTGAGAAAGGTTCCAGTTCTCCCGCTTCAACTGTTTGTTTTCCAGCCGGATCTCGTCCAGCATCTGCTGGCGTTCTTCCTTCAGCCGCTTCTTTTCGGCCTTCCACTCCCGTTCGTAGGCTTCCTTCAGCACGTCCAGCTTTTCGGCCATGTCGCCGTAGTTGGTGATGTCCAGCCCCAGCGTATCCAGATTCTGATCCAGCAGCTTTTCTGCTTTTTCATTCCGCTTCTGCTGTTCTGTCCACTGCCGCAGTGCTTCATCTCGGCTTCCGTTCCGGCTGTTCTCATACATCCTCCGGTTGAACTCCCGGTTCTGCTCCTTCTGCACCTTCCGCAGATCCTTCAGCGCCTGCTCCGCGTTCTCCTCGCCCACGGCAGCAGCCACAGCCTGGCGCTGCCAGCGCTGGAACCCGTCAAAGATGGCCTGTGCATCGGTCATCTCCGGCACGTTCAGGATATCACCCAGCATCCGGTCGGCCAGCTCCACTTTGGCATCCTCGTACTCGGCAGCATCTGCAAAGCGGCTCATCATCCTGGGCTTGATGGCATCGTGCACGTTCATCAGCACATCCAGCCACTCGGTGCTCTCCATGCTGGCCGCGCCGTCCACGCCTGCCGCCTGGGCCGCGCCCCGGAACAAGGCCGCTGCCCCTTCCTTGGTGCCGCCCATGGCCCGGGTGTCGTTGACGATGGCTTCATACACTTCCGCCGGGTTGCCGTCCCGCACACCCTCTGCCTGCCGCAGCTTCACGCCGTGCTTCCGGGCCTCGGCCACCGCTTCACTCCACGTCCCGTACCGTTTCACCAGCTCCGCCTTGGCCGGGCCGTCCTTGTTCACCGTGTAGCTCAGGTCGTGGTATTCCGGGTACTCGTCCCACAGCTCGGTGTTCCGGTAGGTGGCCCCGCTCAGTATTTCATCTGCAATGGTCTCAGACAGCGCGCTGGCCTTGCTCATGCTGGCCCCGTCCGCCGTCATGTACTCCACCAGCGCCCGGGTCTCTCCGGCAATCTTCGTCCGGTCGGCCCTGCTGCCGTTGGCCTTTGTCCACCGCACCGCCAGCCCGTCAATGGAATCCTGGCTGATCCGCACACCGTGGGTCACACCCATCATCTGGGCCAGCGTTTCCATTGCCGCACTGTTGTCCGCAATGGCCCGGCTTGCCTGCCGCTGGGTGTTCTTCCGCGCGTCCCGTTCCGCCTGTTCGGCTTTGGCCGCCAGCTGGTACCGGAATCGTGCCAGGCTGCTCTCTGCGGGCAGCTCACCGGTCTTGTAATAGTCCCTGATCTCCCGCACAACACGGTCAGCATCAATGCGGCCGCTGTACTCCTTGCTGGCTGCAACCCTGCCGTCGGTGGTGGAAATATCCAGCGTGAACTTTCTCTGTTCACTGCCCAGGCTTCCCACCATCTCACGGATCTGTTCCAGCTGTGCAGCGGTCGGGGCTTTGTCTGCGGCCAGGTCAACACCCGGAGCTTCCGCCATCACCCGCACATTACCGTCTGCCAGGAACTTGTTCAGTGCGTCCGTCCCTTCCGATACTTCCGCCGGGCCGAACACACTCATAATTTCCCGGTGGTCGGTGTCACGGGTCTTATCATTCCGGGCAAAATCCAGCATCTGCCCATCCGGCAGGATGTATCCGGCCCGTTCAAATTCACTCGTCGTGCCAAACTGCTCCACGGCCAGCTGACGGCGATACTTCGCCGCACCGCCTGCTTCCTTTGCTTTGGCATCATAGACAGCCTGCTGTTTCTGCTTCTGTTCATTTCTCTGGTTTTCCAGCTTGGCATGGGCTTCCCGCAGTGCATTATTCACTTCACCGATTCGGTTTTCAAGCTCTGCACCGCGCTGGTTAAAGTCCTTCCGCTTTGCAAGGTACGCCTGGTATTCTTCACTGGCCTTAAACTCCTTTGCCTCGGCAGAGAACAAACCCAGAGATTTTCTCTTCGCTTCAATCTCCTTTACCTCGGCGCTGTTCAGCCAGTTTGTTCGCTCTATTTTCAGGGCGTTTTGCTGGTGTTCCAGTTCTCTGCTTTCTTTTTGAAGTGCCGTCAATTCATCCACGTTTCCAGCAGAGCCGTCACTCAGCTGGAACCGCACCGATTTCTTCACAGGTTCGCTGTTTCCCTTGCTTTCGGCATTTTCTTGTGCTATACTGTTTTTAGAAAGCAGCTTAGGGGCTTCATCGCCCTGCTCGGTTTTGAGTACCGTGGTAAGGCTGCTTTCTCTGGAAGCTTCCGGCAATCTGCTGGCATCGGAATTTTTTGTTTCGGTGACGGTTCCACCGGGGGCTTCCATAAAACTCTCCGGCAGACTACTCCCCGAATCTTCGGATTCCATGTGGGTACCACCGGAGAGTTCTATTTTTGTAAACGGCACACCTTCCATCTTGACGTTTTGCCCATGATAGGATATACTACCCATAGAACCATAGCGTTGCAGTTCGCTAGGCATTTGGAAGCCTAGTGTCCTAAGTAACGCTGTGGTTCTTTTTTTGTTTTCAGAGGTATACAGCACTTCGCTGTTCCGCACAAATCTCACAGGGTCGTTATCCTTGGTATAAGCACTGGTCGCCTTCTGCATATCCTGGATCACGATTCGGTTTTCTACTGGCTGAAGATCCAGCACGCACAGTACGGGTCTGCCATCCTGCGCTTTCACGCTTCCAAACAAAACCAGTCTGGTATTCTGTGAACCGGCACGCCCCTTATTCTGGCTGGAAAGCACCAGAATGGGGTCATCCAAAATTTCCGGAATGCGTTTGATCTCGTTCAACGTCATTTCCGGGTGTTGTTCCAGAATCAGGCTGATTTTATCGCCTTTCATGTAGATGTCATTTTCTCGTGCGCCCAGTCCCTGCAAAGCTTCCGCCGTGCTGCCCAGCACAAAGATTTCCCGGCTGTTTCGTCCGTCACGGTTCCACTCGTCAATGTCCTGTGCATAGCTCGGGTTAATGGAATATCTCACGCCCTGTCCTTCCGCCGCGCTCTCTGTCTTGAGGGCAGCGGCGTTTTCTTTTGCACTGCGCAGGTTGTCCATCGCTTTTTCAGCGTGGGCAAAGTATTCGTCCTGCAAAATTCTGCGCTCGTTCTCGGCCAGGCGCTGGGCCTTCAGGGCAGCCCGGTTGTCGGGGTCAAGGGTCAGCACTTCCTTGGCCCGGCTGATGATGCCGCCCAGCATCTCCTTCACCCGGTTCATCACGGTGCGGATGGTTCCGGCCCTGCCGCTGTTCTTCTCGGCCTGCCCGCGCTGGAACTCTACCCAGCGCTTGAAATCGGATTCATTGGAGAAGATGCCCCGCCAGGCATCGCCCACCAGCTCCTCGGCAGCTTCCTCATAGGTCAGGTTCTGCTGGGCATAGTCGGTCATCTTCTCCCGGATCATCTCGTCCACGGTCTCAAAGCCGCTGCTCTTGGCCAGATACAGCAGGGCATGGTCCTGCAAAGTCTTTGCTCCCTCGCTGTCCAGTGCGTTGTACCAGTGGTAGTCCTCGTGCAGCACCGTGCCGAACGTATCCTGTGCGCTGTCTCCAAAGAAGATCCGGGCCGTCTCCGTGTCCACATAGGCCCGCACCCGGCTGTCTGCCTGTCCTGCACCGTTCTGCAGCACGTTTTTCAGAACCGCCGTGGTGCCGGTTGCCGCCGCGTTCAGCTCGATCACCTGGCTGCCAGCGTCGTTCGCGTTGCGCAGGGTTCCCTTGTAGATGGTCTCACCCCTGCCCGTCAGGCTCTGTTCCGTCAGAGTACCGCCCAGCTGGCTCTTGGCCCACCGGGTCTCTGCCGCATCCCTGCCGTAGGTGTAGGCGATCTCCAGCGCGTTCCGGCCCTTGAGGTTGCCCAGCACATAGTTCACGTTGGCCGCCATGCCGCTGCCGGTGCCCGCCAGCTCCAGCGCCTGGTCAAAGGTCTTCACGTCCTCCATCTGGCCCAGCCGGTACAGGGTGGATGCTGCCGCCGCATAGCGGTCACTGTCCACGCCTTCCGGCTGTTTCCGGCTGATCTCCTGCGCCGCCTTTTCGCCCACCTTCCAGCTCCGCAGCACCTGCTCCGTCCGGGCCTGCTTCTGGCCCTCCGTCCTCGGTGCTTCCATGCCGTAGGTCTCCCGCATCGGGCTGCTGCCTGCTTCACCCAGAGCACTTTCTTCCGTGGTCGCCGCCTGCATGACCGCCTGCTGAGGAACATTTACAATACCGTCGTCCTCCGCCGCCTTCCGTCCAGTACGGCCTTCAGCGTCCAGCTCAGAGCTGCCCAACATGCCAAGGTCTCGCCCTTCGGGAGAGCTGACGGCGCTCTGCGCCGACTGAGAGGGTGAGCCCGCTTCTCTCGAACTTTCCACCATTTCCCCAGCGTTCTCAACAGCATTCTGCTGGCTGCGCTGTGTCGCCACTTCCCGCAGCATCCGCCGGGTAGCCGCAGCCGTGCTCGGCAACTTCACCCCATAGGCTTCCTCAAAAGCCGCGCGGTTTGCCTCGTTTCCGGCCTCCGGGGTGAACAGCCTGATGGTCTTGCCTGTCAGGCTGTCACCGGCCGCCGCTTCTGCAAACGTCTGCACCGCCACATTGTCCGATACCGGTGCAGCACTCGTACCGCTATCCTCAGCCGCAGAGCCCTGCTGTACACGCTCAGATGAGCCCTGTTCTATCAGATCAGAGTTTTCCGTTCTGCCAAGGGCTAACGGGTTGCGGCTGTCAGCGCTCACGCGCTGACTGAGGGGTTCCGGCTCCCGCGCCAGCTCCTCCCGGCGCTGGTGTTCCTTCAGCGCCTGCTCGTATTCGTCCTGAGCGGCATACCGCTCCACGTTTCCCCGCAGGCTGGAATCTCCCGCGTTCATCCTGGAAAGCCCTGTGCCCACAGCGCCGCCCAGTGCACCGGACGCTCCGCCGGTCAGCCCCGCTTCCAGCGCCTGAACCAGCGTGTCCGTGGTAAACATGGTCTGGGCAGCTTCGCTGTCTCCCAGGGCCGCATCAATGGCCTTGTCGGCGTAGGTCTCCACAAAGGCCTGCATGGCGTTGTCAATGCCGCCGGAAATGGCGTTGGCAACTGCCGGATGTGCCGCCGCAAAGGCCGAATCCCCAGCCAGCGCCCGGATCTTGTCTGCCACAGCTCCCGCCACGGAATTTCTGGCGTAGTCCGCGCCCATGGTTCTTGCCAGATCAGCCGCACCCACGCTGTTGATGGCCCATCCTGCGCCAAACTTGGCCACGCCGCCCACCAGCGCCTTGCCTGCGCTTTCGCCCTTGGCCGCGCTCTTGCCCATGGCATCCGCAGCGCCCTGGGCACTCAGCACCGGCAGCACCGCCGCCGGGTTGATGGCAGCCACGGCAAGGTTCTCTGCCGCGCTGGTCGCCACGCCCTGCACGGTCCGCTGCACATCGGTCAGGCCGCTCTGGGCCGCGCCCGTCAGCTGCTGGCCCCGGTTGTACAGCTGGTAGCCCACGCTCTTCTCCGTGTCGATGCCACCCTTTGCTTCCGTTCCGGCAATGCGGCTGCGCATGTCCTCGATCTCCTGCCGGGTAAATCCCTGCTGCAACAGGTCGCCGGTGCTGTACTTGGGCTGGTAGTTCATGTCAGTTTCCATCAGCTGGTCATACAGGTTCTTCTCGCGGGGGTTCCGGGCAATCTCTGCTTCCAGTGCTTTCCGGTTCTCGCTGCTCTGCCGGATGTTCTTTCCGGCCTGCACCAGGTACTCCGCACCCATCAGCGGGGCAGCGGCCACGGTGTCCGCAACGCCGCCCACGGTGTTTGCCGTCCGCCGGGCCAGCTGCTTCCACTCCGGGATTTCTTCCATAGTGTCCAGATACTCCCTGGCCTGCCGGATCTCCGTGTCCGTGTACCCCAGCTTTTTCAGGTCCGCCGTGCTGTAGGTGTTGCCCACCTTCCCCTTGATTCCCGTGGTGCGGAATGGGTCGATGCTACCATCCCCGGCGCTGGCCCCGTTTCTGCTGGTGCCGGTCTCGGCATAGCTGGTATAATTGCTCTTCTTTTCCAGCAGCTTGTTCACAAGCTCCTGATTCCGAGGCTGGTCAAACCACTGGTTGGCCTGGTCAAATTCGTCCGGCTGGCTGTACTCCGCATAGCTGTTCTTCAGCTTCTGGGCCTGCTGTCCGTACCACGTTCCCAGAGTATTCCCCGCCGGGCTCACTGTCACCTTCTGCCGGTTCAGCTCGTCGCTCCGGCTGTCCATGTCATCCGCAAAGCCCAGGTTGTTCCTTGTCCGGTAATCCTCCAGCGCCGTGGAATATAGGTCGGTGCCCGTCTGCTGCTTCTGGGTTTGCAGTGCCGCACGTTTTTCGGCCATTTTTTCCGCCGTCCATGTATTGCTTTTATTGTCCGACACAGAGTTTCCCGTACTGCCAAGGGCCCCACTATCAGGGGGGCTGTCAGCGCTCTTGCGCTGACTGAGGGGTTCTGCCCCGCCAGCAGCGGCATTGGTTTTTTTCTGAAGTTTGGCCCGCTTTTGGGCCATCTGTTCTGCTGTCCATGCCATTTTTGTTCTCCTTACCATCCCATCGCATTCCAGACCTTGGCCGCCACGTCATCATTTATGCCCATGTTTACCAGCCGGGCATAGATCGTATCCGAATCCACCCCTTCTGCACTCCACCCCTTTGCATAGCTCAGGGCGTTGCTGTACGGCATTCCGGTACTCTTACCCGTGCTCCCTCCCGTGGTTCCCCCGGGCAGGGCCCACTTGTTCGGATTCGCCAGCGGGGCGATCAGCCCGCTGCCAGTTCCGGTCGCTGCTGTTGTGCCCGTGTCACCGTCAGGCAGCATTCCGGCGCTGGCCAGAATGTTCGCATAGACGCTCTTGGTCGGGTCATCATCCTTCAGGCTCTGATACTTACCCAGCGCCGTCAGCAGTTGGCTGTTTGTCCACCCGCTTCCGCTCTTGCTGGAGCCGCCGGATCTTCTCGAACTTCCGCTGCTCTTCGTAGCTGCCGCCTTTGCCAGCTGGGTCGCCAGCTGACGTTTTGCAATGGTGCCATAGGAACCGGCTGCATTGCTGTCCAGCCCGTACATCTTCAGCAGGTTGGCCGCCGCTTCCTGATTTCCGCTTGCCACCAGAGAAGCCGCGGTGCTCAGAACACCGGCCTGATCGTCCCGGGTCACCGGTGCGCCGGTATAGTTGGCAAAAGCGTTTGCGTTCAGGCCGTACCGGTTCAGCACGTCGCTGGCCGCATCCCCAGCGCCCTGGGTGTACAGGTTGAACGCCTGCTGGTAAGCACTCAGGGCATCGCTCTGGTCGGTGCGGTTCTTGTTGTACTCCCACTGTTCCCGGGCAAAGTCATTTTCCCACTGCTGCTGGGTGTACCCCTTGTACCCATCGTAGGCTGTCAGGGCCGCCGAGCCGATGTTCTTTACCGTGTTCCAGAGGTTGTTCCAGTAATTGTCGTTCTCGTTCCGGGCCTGTTCGCTCTGGTTGGCAAGGAAATTCTGCCACGCCGTGTAGTTGGCAAAGTTGCTGCCGTAGGCACTGCGGTCCAGCGCCTCGGTGTTGGCCATGCCGGAAAGGGCACTCAGCAGGTCGTTCTGCTGGTTCTGGTATTCGCTCATTGCCTGGCCTCTCAGGCCGGGTACCGCATTGTCAATGCCGCTCAGCGCCTGCTGCTGGCCCTGCTTTGCCACGCTGTCGGCGTAGCTGCTGCCATACCCGCCCGCCAGCATCGCCGCGTTGGCCTGGGCGTTCTCCGCGCTGGCGGCAGCATTGGCCTGGGCCTGGGCGCGGTACTGCTGGTAGGCTTTGCTGCCGGTGTCCCAGTCGAACCCGCTGCCGATCTGCCCGGTCAGACTGTCCATTGCGTCCTTGTTCCGGCTCACATAGTCCGCCGGGCGGTTGGCGTTCCATTCTCGCTCTTCCTGTTCCGCCTGGTTCTTTCTCCGTAGGGTATCAAATAACATAAAGTTCCCTTCTTTCTGCCCTCTGTCGCAGGGCCCGCCATTTTCCCGCAAAACAAAACTTCACTCGTCCACTGCAAACCTCATCGCCATGCCAGGGCCCCCACACCGATCTTCAGATCCCGGTAAACGCTCTTACCACCCACGGCAGCAGCTGTGCGCCGACCTGCAAAACGTTCCCCCAGAAGTTGGTGTTGTTCGCATCCTTCTTCTGGTTGGCCCCCACCGCGTTGGCATATTCGGTCTGAGCACTGTTCAGCTGGCCATAGTAATTGTTCAGGCGGGTGTTGTAAGCATCCTGCGCCAGCTTTTCCTGCTGCTGCAAAGAGCTCAGCCGACTGCTCAGATCACTCTTCTTGGTGGCATATTCGTTGTAGGCCTGGTTGTATAAGCTGTCTGCCACGTCCGAAAGCCCGTTCATGGTGCTCTGGTAGGCCGTCTGCCCGCTGGAAGTGCCCCAGCTGTTGCCGTAGCCGCCGCTGCGGGCCGAAGCATTGGCGGCAGCGTTCTCGCTGGCCAGCTCCGCACCCCGGGTGTACTGGTTCTTGTACTGCTGGTAAGCTGCGTCCTTGGTGTAGTCGTAAGAAAAGCCGTCCCGGTTCATCTTGTCCAGCTGGCTCTGCGTGCCGCTGATCTGGCTGCCGTACTCGCTCTGATACTCTCCGGGCTTCTGTCCTTTGATGTAATCCAGATTGTTCTTTGCCGTGGTCACCCGGTCATTGCTCTGGGCGTACTGGTAGCTGTTGGAACCGTTCTTTCTGGTTCCAAACACGCCGGTGCCCGCATTCTTTTCGCTGTTGCCGGTAATGCCGTCATACACATCCCCTACCATCAGCCCCACATTGTGGCCCGGAATCAGGTACTCCCACCATTCTCCTCTTGCCATCTTCTCACTGTCTCCTTTCGTCTTCGCATTCCTCTAAGCAGGGCTCCACCTTCGGGGGAGCTGCAAGCAACTGCACCGCAGGTGCATTGCGCGCTGAGAGGGTTACTCCACCTTCAGCCCCATGGCCACCAGCTTGTCCCGCATGGTGTCGCTGAAGTTCGTCTCGTCCAGGTTCTGCATCATGTACATCATCTGGTCCCGCAGCTGCATCAGGTAGTTGTTGATGCTCCGTCTGTCCTCCGGGGCCATATTTTCACTCAGTTTCGGCATGGCGATCTCGCCAAGCCTCGTAATATCTGCCATATAAAATCTCCTTCCCCTAAGCAGGGCTATCTCTTCGGTTCCCCTCCGGCCACCCGGTTGCCCCGGCTCTCTGCCATGCTGAACGCAATGCTCCGCACCGCGATCTGCCCGGTGCCCTTGATCCGCAGCCGCATGGTGTCGTGCCGCTCCGGCACAAAGGGCAGGTTGACCCTGGTGTATTTGTTCAGAACGGCTGCCTGGCCCAGCGTCTCCCAGGCCCCGCCCTCATAGCTGGCCTGCAGCTCCACAACGCTGTACGTCAGGGCATCCACTCGCAGAAACACCCGGTTGATGTACTTGTCTGCCGGGATGTTCAACCCAATGTCGCCGCTCACAGCCTCAAAGCCCACCTTCTGTTCCAAATTCGCCTTTGCTGTGTCGGTGTCCCGGTCGGCCTCCCGTTCCGGTTCGGTGGCCCACAGGTTTACGCCGTCCCACTGGTAGAGCTGCCGCCCCGTGGAGCACATCGCCCAGCCGGAAGCATTCTCTTCTGCCGCCGTGTCCTCCTCGTGCCAGAGCCGCCGTTCGGTGTCGTAGACCAGCAGCCGGGTCTCGTTCCGGCCCGGCACCCGCAGATGCAGGTAATACCGGGTGTCCAGCACACCGCCCACCGCCCCGCGCACGTTCATCAGCCAGGTGTTGTCCAGTCCGCCGCTGATCTTCACCGGCAGGCTGCCGTCCCAGGCCATCCCGCCGTCAGGGGAAAGGTAGTACAGCACCTCTGCCAGCACGCACATGCTCTTGCTTGCCTGCTTGGCCACGCCCCGGCACTGCACGCTCACCAGCTGATAGTCCGCCGGGCGGCTGCCGTAGAGCTTGTGCAGACAGTTCTCCTTGAAGAACAGCACATAGCCCATACAGGTGGCTGCACCGGTAAAGGGGCCGTCACTGCCCACGTTCACGGCGTAACTGTCCGAAGCAATGCCCCGGTAGCTGTACCAGTTGGTGGGGTCGCCCAGCTTGCAGCTGTAGATCACATTCTCCTCGCTGTTGCAGCCCCATACCCGGTTGGCGTTCTCGGTCACATATTCCAGCCTGGGCACCCGCCGCCGGGCGGTAATGGCTGCACCGCCCGCTGTGGCGCTCTCGCTGCCGTTCATGCTCTTCCAGGTGGTACCGCCTGCCGTCACGGTAAAGCTGCCGTAATAGCGGGTGCTCTCGGTCTTTGGGCTGCCGGTCAGCACAATGCTGTCCCCGTCCATCTGTTCAATGGTCACCTCGCCGTTCACGCCCTCGGCCAGATATTCTTCCACCAGCCCGGGCACCTGCTCCACCGTAATGGTGTCCCCCTTCTTGAAGCCCGCAGCGGCCAGCCCGGGCAGGGTCATCTTCACGCTGTTCAAAAGGATCTCTGCCCACTTGCCGCTCTTGGCATCGTACTGTTCCAGCACGTTCACATAGGCCCACTTGCTGGAAGAGGAGTTCTGTTTCAGAAACAGCGTCCCGTCCGCCGGGCCGGAAGGTTCCGTGGTGCCCACGCTGCTCACGGTGTAGGTCTTGCCGCCCGCGTCGCAGGGGGCAATGGTCACCGTGCCGGGCTGGCTCCATGCAGCACTCAGGGCTTCCAGCTTTCCGGTGGCCGTGTCAAAGCTCTTGGCATCCGGCCAGATCAGGATCTTCGTGCCCATGCCGATCATAATTTTCTCGCTGTCCGTCACGGCGTTTTCCAGCACGATCTCCCCGCCCGCAGCCGCGGTGGCCACGTCGTCCTCGCTGTCCTCGGTGTAGCGCAGGGTAGTGCCCTCGCACAGCAGCAGGCCGTTCAGGTGATACATCCCGTTGCAGCGGCCCATGGCCCGCATGGTGCGCCGGGGTGTCCGGGTCTGCAGTGCGGGGTATCCCCGGCTGGAAAAGTTCTTCATCTCGGTAAATTCTGCCTCGGCGCAGGCATAGCTTTCGTTCAGGCCGCCAAAGGCCGTCTGGATGCTCTTCCCCGTCGAGATGCTGTATAAACTCGGCAGTGCCATCTCAGTACCTCCACTTCGTGGCCATCCTGGGCAGGTAGGTGTGCCTGCACCAGGCTGCAAACTCCTGCTGGTTCTCGTTGGCCAGCTGCATCTCGTTGGCATAGCGGTCGGTCTCGCCCAGGGCCGCGTCCATCTGGGCCGCCAGATAGTGGGCATAGTAGCTGTCGTAGGGCTCCGGCAGCAGCAGCTCCGCGTCCTGCCGCAAAAGTTCCTGCTCCCGGTCGTATAAAATATCCGCACCCACGGCATCAAAATCGGTGGTGTCGCTCTTGTCCACCACGCTCTTTCTCAACCCCGCATCCGCCTGCCGCAGCCATAAGATCTTCAGCTCGCGGTCAAACCCGTTGTTGGGCCGCAGCTTGTCAGCGGTTTCGATTGCCTTTCCTACTGTCATAAAAGACCTCCAAACAAATAACCCCCGGCACAGCGTGTGCCGCCGGGCCGGGGGGATACATCTAAGCAGGGCTCCCCCTTCGGGGGAGCTGTAAGCAGCTCCGGCCATGCCGGACTGCGCACTGAGAGGGTTAAAATTACGACTTATTCGCCAGCTCTTCCATGCGGGCAGCGGTCTGGTCGTCCTGTTCCTGGCTGTGGCGGATGACCTCCGCCACCTCCGGGGGCACCTCAATGTTCTTGCCGCGCTGCAACTGGTAGTTCACACCGTTCACGCTCACGAACAGGTCACCCTTGTACTTCCCGCCGTCCGAAAACAGCCGGATCGTCTCAGTCTTTTTCTTTGCTTCTGCCATTTTATCGGCTCCTTTCTATCACTCTATCCTCCGCCGAACTCCTACACTTGGCTCCCCTACTAGGGGAGCTGTCAGCGCCCAAAGCGCTGACTGAGAGGTTTAGTTCCAAATCCGTTCGGCGGCTCATGGTTAGTTCGCCTCAGCCGTTGCGCTGTACCGTGCGCTGCAGCTCTCAATGCGCACCATGTACTGCTCCACCAGGCGCTCAGCGGTCTTGTGTGCCTTCCAGCCCACAGACGCACGCTGGTTCAGGGGGTCGTCACCATAGCCCAGCTGCTTCACGATGTGCTCCAGGCCGCCACCCTCGATCTCGGTGGAACCGTAGGCGTGGGCACCCAGGATCAGGGTGCTGAACACAGCCAGACCCGTCGGGCATCCGGTGCCCTTCCAGATCTTTGCCTCGCTGGTCTCCACAAAGCGCACACCGTGCAGCGTGCCGATCTCGCCGTTGTAGATCTCGTCCGGCTGGGCGTACTTGTGCACATCGATCCAGTCCGGGTCGCGGCGCAGTTCATAGGCCACATAAGGGTGGATGATGCCCACAAAGCTGGTGCCGATGGGGTCAGCGTTCATGGCCTTCAGCTGGGTGGCCGCACGGGCGATCAGGTCGCTGGTCAGCTGGCAGGTCGCGTCCAGGGTGGCGCGGCTGGTCACAGCGGTCTCCGCGCCGCCTTCGCCGATCTTGGGCGCATAGATCACATTGGTGCCGCCCGCCAGCACATCACGCACGATGGTGTCCAGGGTGCGGCCCGCCTGGCTGGCAATGATCTTGGTTGCCTGCAGGATGTTGTTGTCAATGGAGGTCAGCTGCAGCGTGTCGGTAATGGGCACCCAGCCGCCGTACTGCCTGACTTCAGCGGTAACGGTGGAAACGTTCATGGTCTGGCCGTCCGGGGTCACACCCTCGGTCAGCGGAGTGGTGGCCTTGGGCAGGCTGTCATACTTGCGGAACTCAATGTTCTTGCCGCCGTTGGCCGGAATGGGATACGGGTCGCCGAACTGGTCATGCACCAGGGCAGGCTCTGCCTGGTCGATCAGGCGCTTCTCGTAAAAGGTTTTCATCTCGGCACTCATGCCGGATGCGCCGGTGGTGTTCTGGTTCTGGGTGCTGGCCGTTGCAAACATCTGCAGATCCAGCTTCATGGTCTTGTCTTTCATAGCTTCCTCCTGTTAAAGTGTAATAACTTCACCCCGCATGACCCGCTTCTCCATCTCTTCCATTTCCTTGCGGCTCATGTGGGATACGTCGATCTTGGTCTGCACCGCGCCGCCGGGGCGGGTGCCATTCTCGCCGGGCCGGGCGTTGCGCTGCTGCATCCTGTTCACCACACCCTGCTCCACCTGCCGGGCCGTGGCGGCCTGCTGCTGTTTCAGGATGTGATCAAAGTAGGCGCTGCGGTAGGCGTTTGTCATAGAAACGCCCGACCGCATCATCTTCTCCACCTCCGGGTTCGCCAGCACCTCAGCCATGTTGAAGTCGGGATACTGGGCTTTCAGCTGCTCCGCTTCCCGGTCCCATCCGGCCTGCAGCTCTGCAATGCGGGCCTGCTGGGCACGCTGTCGTTCCATCTGCTGGATCATCTGCTGCTGTTCGGTCAGGTGCTTGTTCTGGCTTTCCAGCTTGTCCAACTCCCTGGCCGTCCTGGTGGAAACGCCCTTCTCCATGGCCAGCTTCTCGTAGTAGGCATCGTCTTTCACCGCGCCGTTCCGCACAGCCTCTGTCAGGGCCACCAGGTCGTTGGCATCCGTGCCGTACTTTTCCTGCAGCGCCTGCATCAGACCCTTCATGGCCGGGCTTGCTTCCAGCCGCCGGGTCGCTTCGGTCACGGCGTTCTGCATCAGCTCCTCAGTCAGGTCGGCATACTCTCCGCGCAGCAGCTCACCAAAGGCTTTCCGCCGCTCCTCCGGGCTCTTGGTCTTGCCTTCGCCCTTCTCCTCGCCGTCCTTGCCCTCGACTTCGTTCTGGTTCTCTGCCGCTTCCTCGTCCAGCTCAGACTTTTCCTCACTGCCAAGGGCTCCCCCCTCGGGGGAGCTGGCGGCGCTCTGCGCCGACTGAGAGGGTGAGCCCTCTTCCCGGCTGCTCCGCTTCAGCACCCCGCTCCGCCGGGCCAGCCGCTCTTCTGCCGGCCGCAGGGCAGGCAGCTCAATGGCATTGCCTTCCCCGTTCGCTACCCCTGCAGATGCGTTGGCTCTCCCGTTGGGAGAGCTGTCCGCGCCAGCGGACTGAGAGGTTCCGTCCCCGCCCGCAGCACCACCGTCTGCAAACATCTGCAGATCAATGGCATCTGCCTTGTCTGCGTGCAGGTTGATGTACCGCACATGCTCCGGGTAGGCATCCGCCAGCAGGATCAGACCGTCCGTCACCAGTTCAAATTTTGCCAGGCTGTCAGTGCCCTGCTTTGCCTGTACCACCATCAGGTTCCTGTCATCGGCACAGGTCACGGTCCCGCTGTCCAGACTGTATGCCAGCGTCTGCATCAGCGCGCTCACGGCAGCACATACAATGTCCTGCCCCTTGGGTGCAAACTCCGCGTGCCCCTCGGCCCGCAGGAACATCATGTCTCCCATCTCGTTGTAAGTGATCTGGATCATTCTATCGCTCCTTCCAAAATTTCCTCTAAACAGGGCTCCCCCCTTTGTGGGAGCTGCAAGCAACTGCACCGCAGGTGCATTGCGCGCTGAGAGGGTCATTTATTCGGATTATTCACGTTCATGGCCCGCTGTGCCGCCTGGGTGGCCAGGCTGTTGCCTCCGCCGCCCACCACAGCCCCCAGGCCGTTGGTCGCCGTCTTTGCGGTGGTCTGTCCGCCGCTGCCGCCGCCCGTGGTTCCGGCCGCCTGTGCAGCGGCCCCGGCCATGGCGCTCATGTTGGTGCCGTTCTGCTGGTCAATGATGGCGCTCAGCTTCTGCAGCTGCTCCATGGCCTGCTGCAGCTGGGTGTACAGGGTACCGTTCTGCTGCACCCGTTCCCGCACCTTTTCGATGCCCTCAAAGTCCATCATGTCCAGCACCGCCAGCGCCGCGTCAGCGTTGGCCGGGGCAAACAGCCCCATCTGGTAGCACTCCTTTGCCGTCTCGTTCTGGGAAAGGCGGCTGAAGGTGCTCTTCTTGGCAGCCGATACCGTGATGTCGAACACCGGCTCGTGGCTGCCCAGCTCCACCCC
>OILI01000148.1_pt1 | contig 19465 bp, 16 predicted proteins | sample 1584541 | NCBI WGS metagenome assembly OILI01 (sample SAMN02674605, study PRJEB24791) | human gut metagenome, SKBSTL067 | isolation source: stool | host: Homo sapiens | place: USA | reverse complement strand
GCTTTCCAATGTCGCCCTCCACAAGCATTCCGTAGTCCGAACCACTTACGGTAAGTTCCATGCGGTCGCCGCTTTCCACCTGAAAGGTCACATAATAGGTCGTGAACGTATGCATCATCGTATTGTCCGTATGGTGGCGAGAAACTTCCGTGCGCTTTGCCACCACCGTTGCCGGAACGGTGAGCCGCGGCGAATGGTTGTTTTTATTCCAGGTGCGGATATTTCCGATGATGGCATACAGGATCATGCCCAGAACCACAAGGAACAGGATGGGAAACAGGATGCTGAACAACAGATCAAATCCAGCGAAAAACATCTTACTCCTCCAAAATTTCTTCCAGCAGTCCCTTTACGTCCTCCAAAAAGGATTCCTCTCCAAGGGTGTTCACTTTGAAGAACACCGCCTGACTGCCGCCTGCGGTGATGGCGGATAACCGGATCGGGCTGTCCCCGTTCTGAAACATGGTCAGCGTCAGACTCAGGCGATTACCGCCCATCACGCTGTACCGTTCAAAGACGCGGACGCTGCACCGGGCATCGCCCTCTTTGAAATCACTTCCGGCTTCCAGCTCTGCCGACCAGCTGCTGGCCGGAATTTCGTTTTCCAACTTCCAGAGCAGCTGATCAAATTTCTTGTTTTGAATGGTCTTTTCAAAGATCGCCATAATGGTTCCTCCGTTTTACCAACAAAATTCGGTCCCTTATCCTTAATACGAACGAACCCGCAGGAAAATTGCAGAATGCCATCCCTGCGCTCCGGATTCGGAGGAATACTTTGTGATCTTCCAACAGCATACAGTAGCACCAGGGGGTGCTGTGTATGCTATTAACGCTGCTGCAATTTTTCGCTACAAAATTTCTGGTGCTGGCGCTGCATCTGGAAGCGGGGAGTTTCCCAAAGCCGCTCAGTGCACGGGAGGAGATCGAAACCTTTGCGGCCCTGCGGGCGGGGGACAGGAGTGCGCGGGAGAAGATCATTCGCCACAACCTGCGGCTGGTGGCCCATGTGGCAAAGAAATACTACGCCCAGCCCGGCGACCAGGAGGACCTGATCTCAATTGGAACCATTGGGCTGATGAAGGCCGTGGATACCTTTGACACCACCCGTAAGGCGCGGTTTGCGACCTATGCCAGCAGATGCATTGAGAATGAGCTGCGGATGCATTTTCGCAGGGAGCGCAGAAATGGTGTGGTCGTTTCCCTGCAGGAAACACTGGAAGCGGGAAAGGAGGACAGCGCACTGACCCTTTCCGATGTACTGCAGGACGGTTTCTGCATGGAGGATGCCTGTGAGCGGCAGGACGAGGCCCGGCGGCTGCGCAGGCTGATCGAGGGCCTGCCCGCCCGGGAGCGCAAGCTGATTCTGCTGCGGTACGGGCTGGCGGGTCAGCCGCCCCTAACCCAGCTAGAAACGGCACAGCTGCTCCAGATCAGCAGAAGTTATGTCTCAAGGCTCGAGACCCACGCACTGGAACAGCTGCGCAAAGGCTGGCTTCAAGAATCACCGGGAGAATAAAGGGTGCCGCCTGCGGGCGGCGTACATATCCTCTTTTACAATGGGATTGGGTATGGTATACTGAATTCGTAAAATTGAAAACAGGGAAGGAGCAAAATGAAATGAAGATCCGTAAGGCAGAGGAAAAAGATATTCCCAGACTTCTTGCGCTGCTGGGGCAGGTATTGCAGATCCATGCAGAGATCCGACCGGATGTTTTTATTCCCGGCACCACCAAATACACTGTCTGCGAACTGGCTGAACTTATGAAGCAGGAAGATAAACCCATTTATGTTGCCGTGAACGAGGATGATGTGTGTATGGGCTATGCCTTCTGTCAGATGCAGGAGCAGCCATTTTCTACGAATATGGTGCCCTTTAAGTCACTGTTCATCGACGATTTGTGCGTTGACCAGCAGGCACGGGGACAGCACATCGGAGAAAGCCTGTTTGAATATGTGAAGCAGCAGGCAAAAGAGCTGGGCTGCTATGAAGTGACCCTGAACGTCTGGGCAGGAAACACCCCGGCAGAGCACTTCTACGAAAAGATGGGCATGAAAACAAAGGAACGGCAGATGGAATATATCCTGTGAACCGGGTGGCTTATCTGGTGGGACACCACCATAGCCCGGAGCAGATCAACGAATACCGCCGAGGAGCTTTCCCAGTTGGGAGGCATCCTCGGCGGATTTTTTAGTTTATATAGCAGCTTTGCGGAGCAATGCGCCTGTTACCCGTATATTTTCCCCACGATCTTTCCGCGTGCTGCGGCGGGAATGTTGATCTGGTTCGAGTATACCGCATTGCAAGGCGGCTGTCTATACTGATAGCCGGATCGTGGAAAAGTACAGGGATCAACTTGCGTAAATTTTCACGCAGATTGGCCTCTCTTTTTTACACAGCCAATGCCAATTAGCGCTTGAAAACGAAATGCTGCGCAAGTATACTATACTAGTTATACTGTACAAGCTTGATCAAAAATCAGTATGCCAGTTGACCATAAAAGACATACCAGAATTGAAGTGCGCAGCAGAATCAAAACCCTACGAGGATGAAAATGAAATTCGATAGAAGACTTACAGATGAAATCTACACTTCCGATACGGTAAGGCTGGGGAAAAATGCATTTCAGGCCATGCAGGAGACAATCTATCATAATGGCGGTGTCGGAACCATTACCGGGTACTATGATGCCGAATTGTCAATCCTGTCGGTCAGTGATCTGTTGCTGCATAATCTGAACCACAGCTATGCATCCCTGATGGAGCAGACAAAGGGTTCGCTGAAGAATCTTTTCTATAAGAAAGATGCCGCATTCCTTGACAATGCACGCTTTCGTCAGCTCCAAGGCGAAGGGGAAGGCCGGATCCTTACAGCAGATGGCTCTCCCGTTTATGTGCGTCTCTACAAAAAAGATGCAGTCGATACGGATGGAACACCGATCTGGATCATGTCAGTACAGATGAACTGGGCGTATGAGAACCTTGCGCTGGTTAATGAATCCATCCATTCTGCACTATGGTATTTTGAGTGTAATGAAAACGGTGAGATCGTTCATGTGAACTGGAGCCATGCGTTCCGGCAGATCCTTGGATATCACGACATTCTGGATTTTCCGAACAAACTGGATTCGTGGTCGAACCTTTTGCACCCGGAGGACTATAACCGGGTAATGCAGCTGCTTTTGGAAACGATTGCGGACAAAACCAATACTACAAAGTATAATGTTGAGTACCGGCTGAAAATACAGGATGGCCAATACCACTGGTTCCGGGCATCGGCGGAGGTGATACGCCGTCTGGATGGCTCGGCCAATCGAATTGCCGGAATCATCAGCAACATTGACGCGGAAAAAAGAAGCCGGATGCAAGCGCAGCGGGCAGCGGCATTTCACCGTGCATTTACCAGCGCAAACCTCTGCGAATACTATGTAAATCTGGAAAAGAATACCTTTGATACGTTCAAAGTGGAGCCTTCTTTGATGACGGCCTTTGAGCAGAACCACACATGGGATGGACTGGTCAGATTCTTTGTGGATAACTATGTGGTTGAAGAGGACAAAAAGTCTGTAACGAATTTCTACAATCGCGCCTACATCACGGAAAAATTAAAGGGGCTGGAGACGGAGCTGCGTCAGGAGTGCCGCATCGTTCTGGATGGGGAGGAACGATGGGTCAGCAACGTGGTCATGCGCGGCGAGATCGAAGATTCCGAATATGCGATGATTTTTCTGCGGGACATCACAGAGTCCAAAGCAGAGACGGCACGGCGGATGCAGATGGCCTCAGATAACGCATCGATGGATCTTTTGATCAAGAGTATGGTGCGTCTGCTGGACCGCTTTGTCGTCTGCGATCTGGAGAATGACCGGTATCGGTTCTATAACCTGCAAGGCGACATGATCTATGCGCCGACGGGGGCTTACCATGATTTTGTGGAGCAGGTGGTTGCAAAGTATAAGACACTGGAACCGCTGGACGCATTGGCTGCTTTGTTTTCGCCGGAAAATATCCGCAAGAATTTGCAGGATGAGAACGACATCTACAAATTTGAATACTGCTCTATGGATGAGAACACCTATAAGATCGCTTCCATCATTCCGCTGGAGTGGGATGGCACAAAGCTGGTCAAAGCACTGTTGGCCTCGATGGATGTGTCACAGGAGAAAAAGGCCGAGATCGAATCCCATAAGGCACTGAAGGATGCGTACCGGGCGGCGGAAAACGCAAGCCGCGCCAAGACGGAATTCCTCTCCAATATGTCCCATGATATCCGTACACCGATGAATGCAATCGTTGGCTTGACCGCCATTGCGGGTGCGAATATCGAGAGTCAGGACAGGGTGGTCGAGTGCCTTGGCAAGATCACAAAGTCGAGTCGTCATCTGTTGGGACTGATCAATGAAGTGCTGGATATGGCCAGAATCGAGAGCGGACGAATGAGCCTTGCGGAGGAGGATTTCAGCCTGCCGGAGCTGGTCGATAACCTGCTCACCCTCACAAAACCGGCAATCGACGAGCACCACCATCAGCTCGAAGTCCACATTGAGCACATCGAGCACGAAGCGGTCTGCGGCGACAGCCTGCGCATCCAGCAGGTCTTTGTGAACCTGATGAGCAACGCCGTTAAGTATACCCCGGATGGCGGAAACATCACCCTTACGATCAAGGAAAAACCGAACGGCTTCTCGGAGCTTGGCTGCTACGAGTTTTCCATCGAGGACAACGGCATCGGTATGACGCCGGAATTCCAGAAGATCATGTTCGAGCCGTTCAGCCGGGCAGACGATCACCGGACGACCAAGGTGCAGGGCACCGGTCTTGGCATGGCCATTGCAAGAAACATCGTCAACCTGATGAATGGTGACATTCAGGTCGAAAGCGCTCCCAACAAGGGAACGAAGATCACGGTCACGGTCTATCTGAAGCTTCAGGAGAACGAGAAGGAACAGGAAAAAGAACTGCTCGATCTGCCGGTACTGGTCGTGGACGATGACAAGACCTGCTGCGAAAGCACCGTTGCAACCCTTCAGGAGATCGGCATAGCGGGCGAATGGGTCCTGACCGGTAAGGAAGCTGTGGAGCGCTGCTATGCGCGTCATGAGACTAATAGTGACTATTTTGCGGTGATTCTGGACTGGAAGATGCCGGAAATGGACGGTATTGCAACCGCCAGAAAAATCCGGGAACGGGTAGGAGAAGATGTCACGATCATCATCCTGACTTCCTTTGATTTCAGCGAGATCGAAGAAGAAGCCAGAGCAGCAGGCGTGAATGCGTTTATGGCAAAACCGCTGTTCCGTTCCCGTCTGACGGCAACTCTGCGGCAGTTTACATCCGGGAAGAAGGAGAAAAACGCCCGGAACTATCTGGAAGACTTTGCGAAGGAAAACTATGCGGGTAAGCGGATCCTTCTTGTGGAAGATAACGAGCTGAACCGTGAGATCGCAACCGAGATCATAGGCATGACGGGCGTGACCATCGACAGCGCCGAAAACGGAAAAGTTGCAGTCGAAAAGGTGATGGAAGCGCCAGAAAAGTGGTACGATCTCATTTTTATGGACATCCAGATGCCCATCATGAATGGTTACGAAGCCACTGCTGCGATCCGTGCCCTTGCCGGCAGCCGGGGCAAAGTGCCCATCATTGCCATGACGGCAAATGCCTTTGCCGAGGACGTGCAACTGGCAAAGAACACCGGCATGAACGAGCATATCGCCAAACCGCTTGATTTGAATAAGCTGAACGATGTGCTGAAACAGTGGCTGTGATCTGTGCATTGCAGTAAGGCGCGTGATACTGTTGACCGGGCAATCAAAAAGCATGAAATGAAGAACGCCGAGGAATCCCTTCCCATGTGGGAGGAACCCTCGGCGTTTGTATAGACGGACGCACTGCTTGCTGGTACAATGATGTTTCTTTTTGAGTCGGCTTATCTGTCTGTTTGTTAAAATTCATGTTGTGGTGATGCATTCATAAGTGTGGTGCTAAAGATTTATGGCAGTAGCACATTGCTTTTATACAAATAAAAGTGTACAATAATAACAACTTTGCAAGCAATCCCCTTCAAGGAATCAACTGGAACATGGGTGGAGACTGTACCTGTTAAGCGGAATTGTTTGAATGAATTCAATTCAACATAAAAGACAGTTGCTCATTTGTGAGTAGGAGGAGTATATGATGTTTGACTGTGGTTTACAGAATATTTTCCGGCTGAAAAGCGGACAGTCCCGTTCCATCAACTGGGAAAACCGGAACGGAGAAAAAGGAAAAGGCGGCATGGCATCCAGCGATCTTGGTCCGTCCAGAAAAGGTTCCCCGTGTATCCCGAAAATAGAAGCAGGAGAGACCGTAACACTTGGTGAGATCCAGGGAGAAGGCATGATTCAGCACATCTGGATCACCGTTACAGACCGTACCAGTGAACGTAACCGTTATGTTCTGCGGGATCTTGTTCTGCGCATGTACTGGGACGATGAAGAATTCCCATCCGTTGAATGCCCGCTTGGCGATTTCTTCTGCTGCGGCTTCGGTGTTTCCTACCAGGTAAACTCAGTCCCGATTGCTGTCAATCCGACCCGTGGTTTCAACAGCTATTTCCCGATGCCGTTCCGTAAAAACGCCCGTATTACCATTGAAAATCAGTGTGATGAGCCGATTCCGGCCTTCTTTTATCAGATCGACTATTGCCTGACAACGGTTCCGGAGGATGCTGCCTATTTCCATGCCCAGTGGTGTCGTCAGCGCATAACGGAAAAGGCAAAAGACTACGTTATCCTCGACAACATCAAAGGGAAAGGCCAGTACGTTGGAACTTATCTTGCGCTTACCAGCCTCGAACGCTACTGGTACGGAGAAGGTGAGATGAAATTCTACATCGATGGAGACAAGGATTATCCAACCATTTGCGGAACCGGAACAGAAGATTACTTCGGCGGTGCCTGGAGCTTTGCAACACAGCAAAATGGCCAAACTGTTGAAAATCAGTACTGTACTCCGTATCTGGGCTATCCTTACTACTCTAGCCACGATACCTTCCTTCATAATGATTACCACAATGATGATCAGATGCCACAACGCAGCTTCTACCGCTGGCACCTTCTTGATCCTATCCTTTTTGAGAAGGACCTTAAGGTAACTCTGCAGCAGATTGGTGTCAGCCACGGAGGTCTTTTTGAACGTCAGGATGATGTCGCTACCACAGCTTACTGGTACCAGACGCATCCTCATGTACCATTCGCGCCACTCATGTCCAGAAAAGAGCGCTGGCCAAGATGATTTTTGACGCTTTTCCTATTTTATATGTTTCATGACTTTGCATATTGGCTACAAGAGTCCGTTCCGAACAAATCTGCTTCCAACGAATTTGTCCGGAAACGAGCTCTTTCTTTTTTATATGGTATTCAAAAAGCAATCTGGATTACAGAGATCCGTCTTTTCACAAGCCTTTCACATTTTCCGTCCATTCTTTACGGTCAAAGTAGAAGGATAATCGTCAGTCATTACGCAGTTCCTACAGAGTGACAGCGTTTCAGCTTGAAATGCTGCCACTCTTTTTTGTTGTCTGAATCACAGATAAAATGTACGTGCTATCTGGGTCAAAAAGTCCAGAGCGGCGAGATCGACGCCAGCCGTGCGACGGTGATCGAAGATACCGGCATTGGCTGGGGCGCAAACCATATCTGGGCAAGCAGGAACATCACGTCTCCAGAATTTTGTACTGAAAAAAAGGGCTGCTGCACAGGGAACAGATCTTGTGCAGCAGCCCCTTATGGTATGTAGTAACTCAGTCCTTCTTCTCGGCGGTGCGGGCAAAGAAGTTGGCGAGGACGGCACCGGAAATGTTATGCCACACAGAGAACACCGCACCGGGGATGGTTGCCAGCGGATACTGTGCAAAGTGGGCAGCGGCCAGAGAAGTGGCCAGACCGGAGTTCTGCATACCGACCTCGATGGAAATTGCACGGCACTTGGTGGAGTCCAGCTTCAGCAGCTTGCCCACGCCAAAGCCGGTGAGGTAGCCCAGCAGGTTGTGCAGGATGACCACGGCCAGGATCAGCAGGCCGCTGGTCATGATCTTAGCGGAGTTTGCGGACACAACGGCGCAGATGATGAGCACGATGGCAGTGGTGGAGATCAGCGGCAGCACACGGACGGCATTCTGGGTGAAGGCGTGGAAGAAGTGATTGACCACAAAGCCCAGTGCGATGGGAACCAGCACCACCTTGACGATGGACAGGAACATATTTACAGGGTTCACATTCACGCGCTGGCCGGCATACAGCAGGGTGAGCAGCGGGGTGAGGAAGGGCGCCAGCACGGTGGAAACTGCGGTCATGCCGACGGACAGTGCAACGTCGCCCTTGGACAGATAGGTCATCACGTTAGAGGAGGTGCCGCCGGGGCAGGTGCCCACAAGGATGACACCGATGGCCAGCTCAGTGGGCAGATGGAACACCTGCGTCAGCGCCCATGCAAGGAAGGGCATCAGCGTGAACTGTGCAATGCAGCCGATGATCACGTCCTTCGGGCGGCTGAACACCACCTTGAAATCCTCCGGCTTCAGGGTAAGGCCCATGCCGAACATAACGATGCCCAGCAGGGTGTTGACCCATGCGGTCTTTACCACGCTGAATGTGCCGGGGAAGAACAGGGCCAGCGCTGCCACCACAATGACGATGGCAGCCATATACTTGCCTACAAAATCGCTTACTTTTTCCAGTGTTTTCATGTTAAACTCTCCTTTTCCAGGTCCTGATTTTTGCGGATGCAAAGGCAATGAAACATCCGGAAAATGGCTTTCCCGCAAACAAAAACGCCTTTGTCCCTTACGGTTTGTAAGAGACAAAGGCGTAGATCCTCTGCGGTACCACTCTTATTGCCGGTGCAAAGCCCGGCCCCTCAGTGCGCATCCAACAATGCGCGGCCCGTGATAACGGGGGCCTGCCGTTCCCGCTTACTGGGGCGCAGATGCCGCCCATTCAGCCGGAAAGCTCGGAGAGGATCTTCCCACGGACACCCTGCACTGCCTTGCACCATCCGGCAGCTCTCTGCAGCATTCTTTCCGGGTACTCTTTCTCGTCATAGCCGAATATTTCACTGCCCCGGAGTATACTCCCCTGCAAGGGGAAAGTCAAGTGATGCGGCCCGTCGGATTTTTCATCTGGTTTGCATCCGGAGTGAAAGCATTTCAGACAAGGGCAGTGCCGGGGTCTGCGGCAGACGATGCGGAGGCAAAGCAGAATGAGCAGCCTTATCCGCACAGCGAACAAGTGATATACCAGAAAACTCGATCTTACGACCGATTTCGCAACTTTTTCTGCTAAAAAGTGGTTAAGCTGCGGCAAAGATTTTTCTTTTATGCTTTCGGCTTTCTGTGAAACATTCTTTCATCTGTTGCTGCGTGAAGTTGATTTTTTTAAATTTTCTACGATATTCCGTAAAAATATTCATTTCCATTTTCCGGTTCGTATTTTTACTGCACTACCGGTTTCACCGGACATGCAAAACACGCCGCCAAATTTTGAAATTTTGGCTGTTTATTTTGAAGCCAAGAGATGGTATATAAATTTTGTCAGAACATTTTGCGGGCAGCGAACCTGCATTCATGCAGCCCTTTCAAAGCGGCGTGACAATTTTGATAGAGAGGTGATTGGTGTGTTTTGGTATCATTGTGTTATGGAACGACTTTATCATCCCGCGTGTGGTGCGTATACATCCTTTGGCATCGCCGCGCATTCTACATCTCACGGACGACACCGAAAACTGCGGTTCATCTCAGATGTCTCCGTTGACCCGGTGCGGGTCCTTCGCCTGGCCGCGCGCTGTACCGCGTGCCAGCTCGATCCGTCTCAGCTGATGGATGTGGTGGAGGATCTGCTGGCGGAATAAGGCCGCTTTTTGCGGGAGGAGTTTTTTCTGTCACAATTCTATGGTATACTGGTAGAAAAAACGCCGGAGGATACCACCATGGCAGAAATGAACCAGGCCCAGCGGGAGGAAGAGCTGGCCCGCCGTGAGGCACTGCTTGCCCAGCGGGAGGCCCAGCTGGAAAAGGAGCAGGCAGAACTTGCCGCCGCCAAAGCCCAGAGCGCTGAGAGAAAAAAGACCCTGCTGGACAACAACGACCCGAATTTCGTCAACCCCAAGGAAAAGCTCTACGATAAATTCCCCCTTACGGTCCACCAGATGGACATCATCATTGGGGTGCTGTTTGCCCTCATTCTTCTGTTTCTGGTGCTGGGCATGACGCACACCAGCTTTTTCGGGCTGTTCGGCGGCTGAACCCTGCCCGCCCCACCCGCGCAGGAACCAATAAACGCACGAAAGCCCCGGCCGGAGCCGGGGCTTTCTGTTTGCTGCAAATGCCTGTTACAGCAGGACGTATTTCAGGATGAACAGAACGGTCAGCACATACATCAGGGGGCTGATCTTCTTCTCCTTGGCCTTGCCGGTGATGACATTCAGCAGGGTCCAGGAGATGACACCGATGGCGATGCCCTCAGAGATGCTGTATGCGGTGGGCATTGCCAGGATGGTCAGGAACGCGGGGATGCCCTCAGCAGGATCATCGAACTCGATCTTCAGGGCAGAACCCATCATGTAGAAGCCAACGATGATCAGGGCCGGAGCGGTCGCAAAGCTGGGGATGGTCAGGAACAGGGGGCTGAACACCACGGCCAGCAGGAACAGCACACCGGTGGTCATGGAGGTCAGGCCGGTGCGGCCGCCCTCGGTCACGCCGGAAGCGCTCTCGACGAAGGTGGTGGTGGTGGAGGTGCCCAGCACGGCACCGGCGCAGGTGGCGATGGAGTCGGCCATCAGCGCGCCCTTGATGTTGGGCAGCTTGCCCTCCTCATCCAGCATGTCGGCCTTGGATGCAACACCGATCAGGGTGCCCAGGGTATCAAACAGGTCAACGAAGAGGAAGGAGAACATCACGGCGAAGAAGTTCAGGATGCCCACGCCGGAGAAATCGGTCTTGAACACCTGACCAAAGGTCTTGCCCAGAGCAGAGAAATCGAAGCTGATGAAGCTGGTGGGGATGACACTGTACATGCCGGCATCGGGGTTGGGGATGTAGATACCGGTCAGCTCGCAGAGGATGCCCAGCACCCAGGTGATGAGGATGCCGTACAGGATGCCACCCTTGACCTTTTTGACCAGCAGGATGGCGGTGATGAGCACGCCCACCAGCGCGAGGATCGCACCCACGCCGATGCTGTGGAAGGTCTCGCCCTTGAAGTGCTGATAGGTAACAAGGGTGGAATCGCTGTTCACGATCAGCTTTGCGTTCTGCAGGCCGACGAATGCAACGAACAGACCGATGCCCACGCTGACAGCGCTCTTCAGGGTCATGGGGATGGCGTTGAAGATGGCCTCACGCACATTGGTCAGGCTCAGCACAATGAAGATGACGCCCTCCACAAAAACGGCCATCAAGGCCAGCTGCCAGCTGTAACCCATGGTCAGGACGACCGTGTAGGAGAAGTAGGCGTTCAGGCCCATGCCGGGAGCCAGAGCGAACGGATAGTTGGCCAGCAGAGCCATCAGGGCAGTGCCAACGAACGATGCCAGCGAGGTGGCGATCAGGACCGCATTGGCATCCATGCCCGAAGCGGACAGGATGCTGGGGTTGACCGCAAGGATGTAGGCCATCGTCATAAAGGTGGTGACACCCGCCATGAGTTCGGTCTTGACATCGGTGTGGTTTTCTTTCAGGTGAAAGATCTTTTCTAACATGAAAGTTCCTCCTGTGTTATAGTAAAAATAAAAACCGCCGCGTGGGAACCGGCGGAAAGAACAGCTCCCATTGTAGCAGAACTGTTTCCACCTGTCCATGGTCGAAACACAGAAAATTCACGAAAAGTTCAAACTTTCTTGTATGGGTATGACTTATCCGATGGCTTTTTGGCGTTTTATGGAATTTTTTCTTTCCGGTCATGGAGTTTGTGCCGCTCCGTATATCCTCATAGTCTGTATTTGCGATAAAATCCACCTCCTATTCACAAGAAAGCGCCCCCGCTCACTGCGATCTTGCAGTGAACGGGGGCGCTGTGCTTTTTCATAGAAAAGAGCGGATTTTGCAAGAAAAAATCTCCGTAGGTCCGGGAGCCTTACACCTGATGCTCTGCGATCCACTGGCCCATCTGCTGGGCGATGGCCTTGATCGAGCCATCCTCAAAGGGAACCTTCAGCCCGGCGGTCTGCATCAGCTCCGTATAGCTGGCCAGACCGGCACGGCGAACCAGCTTGAGGTAGCGTTCCCAGGCATCCTTGTGATCCTTGAGGCTCAGCAGGAAGAACTGCAGCGCGGCCATGGTGGACAGGCAGTAATCAATATAGTAGAAGGGGCACTCATAGATGTGGAGCTGGCGCTGCCAGCCGGCACCGCGGCCATAGAAGGGCAGGTTGTCGAAATCGATCCAGGGGCGGTACTTGTGCTCCAGCTCCAGCCAGACAGCGTTGCGCTCGTCCGGGGTGAGGTCGGGGTTCTGGTACATCCTGTGCTGGAACTCGTCCACGATGCAGCCATAGGCCAGGAAGAGGAAGCTGTCCTCGGCGTGGAGCAGGGCGTATTTCTCAGTGTCCTTGCCAAAGAGCAGATGGTGCCAGGGAGCCGTCAGGAACTCCATGGCCATGGAGTGGATCTCGGCGCTCTCCATGCCGGGGCACTCGAGGTCTGCGGGGACCTTGGGGTCACGCTCGGCCACATAGCCCTCAAAGGCGTGGCCGCACTCGTGGGTCAGCACGTCCACGTCAGCAGAGGTGTTGTTCCAGTTGGCAAAGATGAAGGGCGCCTTGTAAGAGGGCAGACTGGTCATATAGCCGCCGGACATCTTGCCGGGACGGCTCTCGACGTCGAACAGCTCGTTGTCCTGCATGAAGTCAATGAATTCTGCGGTCTCGGGGCTCAGCTCGTGGTACATGGTGCGGGCGGCGGCCATCCGGGCATCGTAGCCGGGGATGGGAGAGGGGTTGCCGTCCTGAAACGCCACAGGCAGGTCGGAGAAGGTCAGGTGGGAGATGCCGGTGCGCTTGCAGCGCAGCTCGATCACCTTTTTCAGCTCGGGCACCACATCGCTGGCCACCTGGTCGCGGAACTTCCGGATCTCGGCAGGGCCGTAGCCGATGCGGTTCATCCGCACATAGGAAAGCTCGCTGTAGTCGTGATAGCCCATGACCTGAGCCTGCTGGTTCAGGTTCTTGACGATCTTCGTGTACAGCTCGTCCAGCTCGGCGCGGTGGGCGTCGAAGTAGCCGGCCTCGGTCTCATAGGCGGCGCGGCGGGTGGCGGCATTGGTGCTCTCCTTGTAGGGGCCGAGCTGGGGGATGGTAAGCTGTCGGCCGTCGAACTCCACCAGCGCACCGCCGTAGATCTGCTGATAGGTGCTGACGAGGGCGTTGTACTCCTGCTGCAGCGCTACGGTGCGCTCGTCCATGCCGAGCACAGCGTTCTTCATGCCAGCCACGCAGGTGGAGCCGAAGGCCTCGGTCAGGGCATCTACATGGGGGTTGGCAAGGAAAGCGCGGCTGATCTCGACGCTGGCGTTGGACACAGCCGGGCCGTTGGCGTCAAAGAAATCCTGTTCGGCCTTCCAGTAGGCGTCGCGGGTGTCGCAGGTGTAGTGGATGCTTGCCAGCTGTGCGGCGGTGCTGTAATCGGCAAAGGCGCGGCTCTGCTCGTAGTAAACATTCACCAGCTCCTCGCCGCTGGCTGCCCCGGCGGCCTTGGCGGCCAGCGCCTTGCACTGGCCCAGCAGGGCATCAATGTCCGGGCGGGTATAACTCATTTCGCTGAATTTCATGGGATTCATCCTTTCGTTCCTTCTTGTCTGAGTGCTGAACCCATATTAGCACGTTTGGGGAAAAAGGGCAATGGAAAAGAGGAACTCCCCCTGTGGAGAAAAGTGTGTCAGAATTGTAAAAGATAAAATATTTTAGCTATTATTCTTGACTTATCCGACGATTCAGATATAATGGTCGTGTTCGCAAGAAACCTCAAACTTTTTAGATAATAAAAATACAAACCAATCAAAGGAGAATATTACCATGACGTTTGAAGAAATGAAGAAGATCGTTGTTGACACCCTGAACTGCGAGGAGGTCAAGAGTTCGAGACCAGCCTGGCCAACATGGTGAAACCCCATCTCTACTAAAAATACAAAAAATTAGCTGGTCATGGTGGTGCGTGCCTGTAGTCTCAGCTACTCAGGAGGCTGAGGCAGGGTGTCCGGGCGTTCCTCAAAGACATGGATCTTACAGCCGTTTGCCGTCTTGATCCAGAGTTCGGTCTCTGTGCCGGGCAGGGCAGCCTGCTCTTCGGGGCTGACCGAGCCGAAGCGATCCCGGCTGCGGACTTGGTTTGCCATTGCGATTTTTTCTTCCAGAGTCATGGTAACAGCTCCCTCTCCCGATCAGAATGCCGGGAAAACGTTCATGGTGTAGAAGATGTAGATGAACGGCAGGATCAGGGTGATGAGCGCGCCGCTCTTAAACAGGCTCTTGAGGTCATAGCCGCCGTCAGCCATGCACATAGGAACGGCAGGAGTTGCCATCGGGGTGAGGAAGGCGGTCATAGAACCCGCACGCACCAGCAGAACAAGGCCGGTGGGGTTTGCACCCAGAGCGGAGCAGGTCAGCAGGCAGATGGGAATAAAGACAGTCGAGACGGAGCGGTTCAGCATGAACTGGGTCAGCAGGAAGGGCACAATGAAGAAGAGTGCGCCGAGGACGTAGTTATTGTGGGTGCCTCCGACAACATTGGCCAGTGCGCTGCCGATGAGATCGCCTGCGCCGGTGTTGGTCAGAGCCGTGCCCAGAGCCAGAGAACCGACGAAGAGCATCAGCATATCCCAAGGGATGTCGCGCAGGGCAGACTTGGAATCGACTACACCGAACAGAACCATCAGCAGGCTGCCGACCAACGCGACCGACCAAGTGGTGAGGTGGAGCTGAGAGGAGAAGATGAGGCAGAGGATGGTCACAAAGAAGATGACGATACCAATTTTATCGACCAACGGGCTGAGCTTTTCGGCCTGCTTGCCGGACTTTTTCTCTTCCAGAGCTTCGATGGGAATGATCGGCTGCTTCGGGGTGAATTTCGGGCCAAGGAACAGTGCCCAGAGAGGAACGACAATGAGGACCGGCCAGGTGCCGATGGTAAAGTCGATGGGGCGGATGCTCATACCAGCGAAGCCGTAGGTCTCGAGGAAGCCCGTGTACTGGCCTGCCACCTGGATGGCCGTTGCCAGAGGGAGGATGCCGCAGCAGGCCACGCAGACGACCATGACCGGGAACACATACTGCGAACGGCTGTGTCCGGTCTTATCGCAGAGCGCAGCCAGCAGCGGGCTGACGATGGCGTAAACGATCATCGGGCTGGCGATGAAGTTTGCCAGCAGAACGGCGATGAGGATGTAGCCGAAGTAAGCAGTCTTGAAGCTGCCGCGGGTCAGTTTCATGATGCCGTTGCACAGACCATCGACCACAGAAGTGCGGCGGAAACCGGCTGCCACAACGAACATGGTCGCCATCAGCAGAGTGTTCACATTCGAGAAGCCAGCCAGCGCACCGTTTGCGTCGATGCAGCCGGTAAAGTACAGCGCAGCAAGAGAGATCATTGCGGTAAGCCACATGGGGATCTTGTTCAGCATATAGCTGACCAGCGTTGCCGCAAAGATCACCATACAGATGATCATTTGAGTGTTCATAAATGTTTTCCCTTTCCGTTATTGTTTCACGTTTTTCTCAACACTGAAGTCCGTTGCTGCCCGGGCAGGGGCTCGTTGTGGCTCTATCTTAACAGAAAGTTCTTATTTTGTCGCTGCAAATATTTGTGGATTTTCTTCGAGTTCCGATTGGGCCGTCACCATCTTTGACAGAAGAATCGCAATCAAGCCTTCAAAAGCATCCAAACATTTTCCCTGTAAATTTTGTCAAATATCGGTTCCCTCACTTGTGCACTTTGCTAAACAGTTCTTTCAAACTCCCCTCATTCATCCATAAATTTGATTTGACACGACCAGTTTTTTGGATTATGCTAAAGTCAATGGGGTTCAGGCAAAAGCTTTTCCGAATTTTTGCCATAGGGAAAATATTTGGATTTGAGGTGTAAAAATGGATTCCGCGAACTACGAACTCGACCTTCCGCGCGAGAACATCCACATCCGCTGTTTTGCGCATAACATCATGAATTACCGCTACCACTGGCACGCAGACGACTACGAACTGAGCATCCTGCTCTACGGTGTGCAGTCCTATTGCCGCGGCTCCGAAAACAGCCTGCTGCATGAGGATGACGTGATCCTGACTGCACCCGGCAACGGTCATGCCTCCATGACGCAGGCAGCAGCTACCTGCGCCCTTGTTCTGCATTTTTCGGCCGCTGCATTCAAGCCGCTGGTCAAAAAGGGCGTTGTGTATCAGTTCCCGTCCTGCCGTTCCACCGATGCCGACCGGTCTGAGCCGCGCTACCGGGTCATCCGGTTCTACGCCAGCCAGCTGTTCCGCATTTTACAGCAGGGCGGGCCATACGTCCAGCTTGCGGCCAAAGCCACCCTCGAGCTGCTCACCATCCATCTCTGCACCCAGTTTGAGCCAAAAAACTTCAACACCCTGCCGGAGGATCTTGAGCGGCGCGCCATCGCCCGGCGGCTGCTGGAGTATGTGGAGGAACACTATGCCTCCAAGCTGACGCTGGAAGATCTGGCTGACTATGCCCAGTACAACCGCACCTACGTTTCCACCCTGTTCAAGCAGATCGTCGGCATCAACTTTCACGAATACCTGACCCGGGTACGGTTCCAGCACGCCCTGAATGATCTTGCCATCACCAACGACAACCTGACCGATATTGCCCTGCGGAACGGCTTTGCCGACCTCAAAACCTTCAACGCCCGGTTCCGCGCCACGCTGCAGCGCACACCGGCTGAATACCGCGCCAGCCTTTCCCCTGATCGGGTCGTAGACGGAATGACACGGCGTTTCCTCGCACCGGACGACCCCATCCTGCAGAAAAAGCTGGCCGAATACACCCACATCGGGATGTTATAGGGCAGAATATTGATCTACGCTTCTGCGGCAGTACGACCTCGCTTCCGGTGGACCGTACACTTACTGCTCCATCCGTGGCAAACTTTTCAACTGCACCTGCTGTACAAGGGACGAAGCCCAGCGGCTGTGTGAAGATTGGCTCGTAAAACAGGACCGCTGCTATATAAACTAAAAAACACCGTCGAGGAAGCCTCCCAAATGGGAAGATTCCTCGGCGGTGTTCGTTTATCGGGTCTGGATTTTCTCGGTGTTTTCTTTTTCCTCCGCAAAAAATCGTTCTACGTTTTTCTGTGCCCGGACCAGTTCTTGCATCTCGTTCCGTGCCTTGCGGTAGTCCGGGTAGGCTGCTTTCTTTTGGGTCAATAGTTCTGCAAACTCCGCATCCAACTCCTTGACCTTCGGCAGTTTTTGCAGCCCGGCTTCGTCAAAGGCCGCTTTCGCCGCCTTGTGCAGGGTGATCTCCTCCCGGTGGGCTTCCAGATACTTTTTACTGTACCCCGACTTGCGGTAGGCATCATAGACCGGGCGGGTCTTGGCATAGTTGATGATGTGGGTTTTCAGGACGGCAATTTCTGTCAGCCTTGCTTCCGCCGCCTTGATGGAATCGCCCATGGCATGGTAGCGTTCGGTTGCCGCCGCTGCTCGTTCCCGCAGTTCGTCGGCACTGCTGATCTTCTGCTCCTGCAAAAACAGCAGCGTCTTGGACATCTCTTTCAGGTTGAACCTCGTTGCCCACTTTTTGTAGCCGACACTTTTGCCCGCTGCCATTTTTCCCTGAATGTCCACCAGCAACTGGAAGGGCTGTTCTTTGGGCGGCTGCTTCTGATGTGGGAGGTGTTCTGCCTTTCCCTCCAGCACCGCCTTGATTTCGTCCTCGCCGTAGCCGGTGCCCAGAGTGCGGAAACGGATAAACCGTTTCTGCCCCTTGCCCTTCACCGACGTGTACTTGCCACGCTTCACCTCGTAGCCCTGCTGCTCCAGTTTTTGCAGAAACGTTTCGTAATCTCCCGGCTTTTCTGCAAGGATGGTGTCGATGATTCCGCATAGGGAATATCCCATTTTTCAGGTGTGGAACGGAATACATTGACCTGCTTCTTATAAGGGCAGTGGGCATACAGGCAGGTGCGGAACTTGAAATCGGGTCGATAGTACGGGCACAGCTTGCAACTGTCCGGGGCACGGTCGGAACCTTCGCCAGCGGCGATCACATGGTGCATGGAGTGCTGAACATGGCGCAGAGCTTCGTTTCGCTTGTGGCTCACTTGGCATCACCTCGTTTCTCCAGCGGTGCCATCAGGTCTTTGTAGCAGGGAACCAGCACACAGGGCTTTGCCCGCTTGTAGGGGCACCCTTCGCACTTGCTGGGGCCTTTGGGCGGCTCGATCAGGTAGTAGCAGTTCTCTTTGCCGAGAACGCAGCCCTTCTTTCGATTCTTCCAGAAGAAGCAGTGCCGGCAATCTGCCGGGCGGGAAGCATGGTAGCGGATACCGTCCATCGTGACGGTCAGAACTTTTTTCATCGGTAAACCCTCCTTTGGTGGATTCGGGAAGTTCGGCCCGAAAACAAAAAAGCGCGTTCCTCTTTCTGTTCCGAGAGAACAGCGAGTGAACGCGCTATGTATGGAGAAAAGTGTTTTGCACGGCTTCCAGCAGAAAGGTGGAAAATAGATTCACACAGATTATCTTGTATTTACATGGATTTACAGGAAAGCGTTTACCAATCTTAGCAGAGAGCCAGAAAACAGGGTTCAAAAGGCGCTTTATGAGGCTTCATTAGCTGGAAAGCCGATTTTATTAGCTGGAGCTGAAAATTCTGCTAATGGCATTAGCTGGCTAATTTTGGTGATAGGTTCAAAATGAAAAATGCGAAGATCGTCTTTCACATGGAAAAATGACCTTCGCATTTCTTAAAAGGATGTCCCTACCCGGGTTCGAACCGGGGGCGTTTCGCTTAGGAGGCGAACCCTCTATCCAGCTGAGGTATAGAGACATATATGTATTATCGTTGATTTTTGACTTTTCTGCACTTTGTATGGAATGCTTTTCACAACGAAGTGACCGACTGCGTTGCAACCGGAACGGTGTTAAACTTGTTGCATCAAAAATTGTTGAGAAAACTTCGATTCCCGGTCTTGCTTTTGATTAGAGCAATCACTTCTGCCCCCAAGGTATCAGGTTGACCGAATTCTTAGGAGGCGAACGCTCTATCCAGCTGAGCTATGAAGACGGATACCATATTATAATACCGCAACTTCCCCACAAAATCAAGTTGAATCGGAGAGAAAAAAGGTGTATCCTATAAAGAGAGGCTCCTGCGCCGGGAAACTTTGCGCAGGGGCGGCAGAACGACTCGCCCCTCTGGCTGCTGGCCGGGGGAGCCCCGGGAGGTTGCAATGGGAAAAAACAAAACCAAAAAG
>OILI01000135.1_pt1 | contig 22286 bp, 24 predicted proteins | sample 1584541 | NCBI WGS metagenome assembly OILI01 (sample SAMN02674605, study PRJEB24791) | human gut metagenome, SKBSTL067 | isolation source: stool | host: Homo sapiens | place: USA | reverse complement strand
ATAAAACAAGACAGCAACCACAACGCAATCATGATTCCGACCGCAATAAGATAATCCTTAAAAATCTTAATGAAGGCAATCCACATCTTAATCCTGTCTCTCATCTACCTCGCCTCTTTCAATCAATTCATCAACAGTAATCTCTCCACAGAGAATCTGTTTAAGCTGCTCTTCTGACAACTGATATGTAATCGGCTCTCCACATTCAGTCGGATATCGAGCCAAGGTTCTATAATATTCTGCAAGGGCTCGTTCTTTACGTCCCTGTTCACGATGGTCAATACCAATCATATCGCCCCACCTCCTTCCTCAAGTTTTTCGCTCTTGCCAGTTACGACATATACATCCTCTTTCCCTACACGACGCTCTTCCGATCTTGGAATCACAACTACGATGCCTAGTTCTTTTTCAAATGGCATACCATCCATCATAATAATGTAATATTCATCCAAATCTGCGAACACTTCGTATGCGTTACCCTTTTTGAGTTGAACAAAAGTATCTATTGTAGCAACATAACTGTAATAGTCCGTTCTGAAGTACATCCTCATTAGGGCTCCTTGTAGGGTTCCATATCACCCTTCCAAATCTGGAAATAAGGATGTGCGTCAATGCCGTAAACCTGACCCTTCATACCGGTACTGGTAATCTTGTAAGGCTTTCCATCCTCAAGGCTATTGATAAAGTCCTGATACTGAGGACTCATCTTAAAGAAGTCCTTCTTGCCCTGAATCCTCTTTACCTTAATAGTAACCTCATCACCAATCTTTGGCTCCCACTCTTCAACCGGCATTCCAGCCAGAAAGTCGGGACCACCGGCCTTCTTGATTCGCCGGGCGAGGATTCGTGCCTTACGCTGCTCTCTGCGCCGGTCTTCTCGATTCATTGAATTACTCATATTCTGTTCCTTTCAGCTTATCAAAGTAGGGATCGCCGTCTCGCTTTTCTAATAAGTTGAGCTCCCCGGCGGAGCCTACAGAATACAAACGAAAATTTTTAAAAATCTCAGCACCTTTAATAGTGGCTAGAGATGTGATTATGTACAATATATTGTGTTCTTCTGTGCCATCCGTAAGTTGAACTTCAAGTCGTTCTTTCTTTGGGATAGCTAGTTTTTTAAAATCATTCATTTTGGCATTATGTATGCTTTCTCATTTTTCCGATAGCAATCAAAAATATGTGCGACAACATCGTAGCATCTACTCTCAGAGTTATAACTACCAAGGATAATTCCACGCTCACCCATGCCCTGCCTTGCATAAACATTAAGGCTTGCGGTATCAATGATTGCCATACGGTCAAGATTTATAATTTCTCCGTCTTGCGTTAAAAGTAGCATTTTAAATCAGTCCTTCCCGTTCAGCTTTCCACTGAGCATACTTATCATAAGCAATCTTCAGAGCAAGATCTTTGTTTTCAGCAGTAACATAAATAGCCCATGTCATTCCCATTGAAAAGGTGGGCTCAAAATAATCAGGTCCCCACTCTTCATCTTTGATATCTTCGATGTTTCTATTAGAATGCCATACAGCCCACTTTTTAGTTTTTTCGTTGTAATAAATCCTCCAAACACCAATCGGATTTATAATACAATCCTCGTACTCTTCGACATCACCGTCGTAGGCTGCGGCGATTCTTTCCGCTTTTTCTTTATCTTCAGTGATAGTAATAATCCGATAATCTGAATATTCACCTTCGGTTACTGCGTAATAAGTTTTCATATCTACTCCTTTATCCGTAACTCACTTCGTTCTTGTCGTTTCGGAATCGCACAAAGGTCGGGAATTGCAGAGATTCAGCACCAGTTTTCTTATCACAGCTAACCTCTTTGTACTTACATTCCACAATCTTACCGATGTAATTATCAGGATTCGCCCACACAGCAGCTCTCGTAGCATCATCAAAACCAGAACCAATGCGAAGCTCATTGCCCTTGTAGTCCACAACTAGAGCACCCATCGTACCAGCCAGACGGTTCTGACCTTCCTCGATTGCTGTGATTCGCAAGTCAACAGTATAGAAACGCTTAATCTTGAGACAACCATTGTGACGAGCCCGGCGGTAAGGAACGTTGGTGTTCAACATCAAACCTTCCCATCCCATTTCGACCGCATAATCAAGCCCATGAGGAATCACACTCTGATCAATACCTTCATAGATCATCGGTACAATCTCAATATTTTTAAGGTGCTTTTCCTTAATTTTCTTACGAAGCTCGTTTAAATACTCTCGCCGTACCATATATGGTGTGATGCATTTATCCTGAACGAAGTCTCTTGCGAAATCCGTATCAAAGATAACGAATTTAATACCAGTCTTGTCCTTATTGTCCGAGTTTAATAAGCCAGTGCCATACCGAAACGCCTGTCCGTCCGGCCAACCCTCTGGATTCTTATAAATCAGTTCACCATCAAAAAAACGTGTGTTTACCAGTTCTGTATCACCATCATACAGAGTCAGTAGATCATTCTTAATATGGTCAAGACCTTGAAATTTCTGTCCCTGCCGAGAAATAAGGTCACCATTAAAGAAAGTTCCCCTATTGCCATTTTCTTTCTGGCTAAGGCTGAACCAAGTGCCCTTTTTCAGCTTAACCTTATCAATCGGGTATCCCTGCTGAATCTCCCAGACAGGAACAATTTCATCGCCATATACTTTATTGATGGTAGCTGCTTCCACACCAATTGGCAGATTCTTAGTAAACAGTCGTTTCAGAAACTCTTCGTACTCAGGATTTTTATGTAAATAATTCCGGATTGTTGCAATAGATGCATCAGAGCCGGTATTGTGACCAGCACCCATAATATAAAGGTATCCGCAGCTGAGATACTGAACGTCGATATCCGGCTTTGCAGTTACCTTCTTATTGATCTTTGCGTCCGACAGTCCGGTAACAATTGCCGGGTCGAGCAGGAATCGGAAAAACGCCATCAGTTCATCAGCTTCATCTCCAAAATCCTTACGTGCATCCAGCAAAATGCGGGTCTTGTCCGTCTTCTTCTTTGCTTTCTGCAATGCCTTAACCATCGCATCAAGCTTACCTATGAGCTCTTTATCTGTCATAAAGCCTCCTTACGTATCCTGTGTTATATAATTATAGCTAATAAAGAAAGGCTTGTCGTTACGAGCAAGCCATTTCTTTCCCGTATCCTGTATTATATAGTTAAAGAGAGAATTTTAAGCCTCCGGGATGGAGACTTTTTATAACTATATTATACAGGACACGCACATAATTGTCAATGCTTTTCTGCAAATTCTTTCCGTAAAAATTCCTTCAAGAACGTCTGCTTATATGGAACTCTCGAAGTCTTTACAGCCCGATCAAGAGCATGAGTTTCGGCACAAATCACACAATACTTCTTGGCACGAGTGATGGCCGTATAGAGCCATTCTCTCGTCAGCATCAGGTACGCAGAGTTGTCCATGCCAACAATCACATACGGAGCCTCACTGCCCTGCAACTTATGACAACTCAAAGCATAAGCAAGTTCAAGTGTTGCCCAGATGTTATTCCCACCAAAGTAATGTGGAATAAAGATTGTTCCCCACTGATCAAAATCAACCAGGATAAAGCTACTCTCAATCTTTCGGATAATGCCACGGTTTCCGTTAAACACCGGACACTTCTCTTCTTTTTTCTTTGTCTTGAGATTGTATGTATGAAGCTCATAGTTGTTCTTGTTGATAATGACTTGATCGCCCTCACGCAGAGTATACACCCTATCCTTGCCATCACCATAGATTGTGACCTTTGCTTCTGCTTGACCACGACTCGGATTCACAATTTCCTGAATAGCATTATTGACTTCATAAGTGCAGATACTGCCACGCAGCTTCTGTGGAAGTACAATCTGAATCTTCGCACTATCATTCCCTACCTTATTATATAAGGTACGGTACTGATTGATGATGTGGTTGAATGACTCACTTGCGTCTTTATAGATATCAAGCTCCAAATCACGAAGTTCACCACGAATCTCACTACCAGCCCAGCCATAAGGAACCAATTGCGTAGCGTTACGAACCTTAATGCTCTCCGTGATAATTGCAGACTTGGCTGCCTGACGATGGATCTTAGTCAAACGAGCCACAGGAACAACCTTAGATGCAAGCATATCCTTGAAGATGTTACACATACCGATACTCTCAAGCTGGCCGTCATCACCAATCATGATGAATCGCTTGCCAGTTTCGATTGCCTGAATCAAATCGTAAAACAATTGAGCACCAACCATTGAGGTCTCATCCAGAATGATGATGTCCTCATCCAGAGGATTGTCCTTATCGTGAACAAACCCACCGTTCTCGATGTCATATCCAAGGAGACGATGAATCGTCTTTCCATCCTGACCAGTAATCTCCTGCATACGAGCGGCAGCACGGCCAGAGAGTGCAGTCTGTGCAAAAGACTTACCACGAAGAACTTTTAAGACACCAGCGACAACGGTACTTTTGCCAGTTCCGCCGTAGCCTGTTAAGATACAGACGTTGCTAGAGCATACCTTTTTAATGGCATCTCTCTGTTCTTCGGTATACTTGATGCCAAGCGCATTTTCGGCCTCATTGATTGCTGCATCCATATTTTGACCAATCGGCTCAACAGGAGCATCCGCCAGACGCTTGATTTCCTTCGCAATACTATCTTCCAGATTCCACACTCTAGTTAGAGCAAATTCCTGACGGTCATCGCTCCACCAAAGTGTTTCACGTACATCATGCAGATGAAAAAGTGCCCTCTTGATGACCTCTTGATCTCCCTCGTCCAATTCAAGTTCCTTGATACAGCTATTGATTGTCTGGTTTGCCGAGATAATAGAGTTACCTTCTTCAGCACGGTCGGCAAGAAAATGCATGACGTAGGCTTCGATTCTGAATTGCGAATTGTGCTTTAAGCCCATATTTAAAGCAAGAGCGTCAGCTTTTTTCCAGCCGATGCCATACGCATCATCAATCAAGACATAAGGATTCTCCTCAATCTTTTTTACCAGAATGTCTGCACCGTGATACTGACGAACAAGCTTTTCAATAGCACTAGGGGTCAGACCGTACTCAATTAGCTTTGTGTACGCCTCACTGTTATCAATGTTGTTTTCAAAGGAGTCAATAATCTTTTGTGCTCGACCTTCCGTAATGCCACTAACAGTACAAAGAGACTTGATATCACCGTTCTTGATGATTTCATACGGATTCTTGAATGCTTCATAAAGCATCTCAAACTGATGGTCGGTCAAGATAAAACGGAGAAAGCTTTTTTGTTCTTCCGGGTCAGTAATCTCTTGAAACTCATTCATGTAGATAATTTTATACTGATCACCAAACTTTTCATGATGAACATATTCACCACAGAACGAATAAGTTTTATTCATATCGAGGCTAGGAACGTTACCTTTTAGCCGGAGGTCACTGTATCGGCTCATGATAGGATTTCCCTGCTTGACTTTTACCACCTCGGCAGAGAAAGTGGCGAAGCCGCCGGGCTCCACCTCCCTCCCATCTTTCGGATAAAAGACTCGTTTTATCCTGATGTAACAACGGATCATATTTTCATTAAATTTCTTATCTGCCACTTTATAACCCTCTTACGCTATCTCTCTATCTTGCAGCCACTGCTTGTAGGGCTTCATCTTCTCAACAATGTACGAATTTTCTTTTCTTCTCTTGCAAAGGATTGCAAGATCGCTACCCTTTGAAATCAGACTTGAATATCGTGCATACTGAGATGCCCAACAAATCATTTCGACAATACCACCTGTCGTGTAAACATGTAAGTACGCAAACTGGTTGCCACGTTTATCCTTCTTTTTTTGGATATCTACGATGACACAAATAGCAGTTGCCTTACCGCCATCCTCTACAGTATCAAGGCCAGCATCAATATAGGTGCAAGCATCCTTAATGGGATTACTAGTCAAGAACATTGAAAGAGTTTCAAATTCCCACATGTGCTCGTCTTGCATATACTTTTCAGCAAACGCCTGCATAAAGGCATTCCGCTTTTTGTCTTTTTCTTTCTTTCGATTCCATGTGTCCGCTTCCCAGCGCTCCATTCTTACCTTATTATATAAGGCGAGTCTGGTAGGTTTGTCTTTAATAGAATCTGTGTCAATTCCGTATTCGTCTTTGAGAATAGAGATCTTGGGAAGAGATGCTATTTCGTGGAAACTCTTCTCTTTATACTCGTTCTCAAAAACCATATTTGCAAAAGTGATTAAGATTTTTCTCTTGTCCTTTGTTGGAATAGCTCCAGCCTTAATCAACTTGACAACATTTGAAGTGCCAATCTTGCCACCATTTGCTCTCTGAACAAAGTCTGCCAATCCAGAATATGGACGGTCTGCAATCACCCCTGATGCGACACTCTCGCCCATTCCCTTAATGGCCTTCAAGCCAAACAAAATTGTGTGCTTCTCCGCATCGGCCTTAAATTCCATATCAGACCTGTTAACACTTGGAGGAAGGACCCGAATATGTAGACGGTCACATTCATTGATGAACACACCCATTTTGCCAGAATCATCTTCTTTAGTAATCATACACGCAGCCATGAAATACTCAGTATAATGAGTCTTCAAGTATGCTGTTAGGTAAGAAAGAAGTCCATAAGCAACTGCGTGGCCCCGATTGAAGGAATAAGAAGCCTGTTTCAAGATCAATGCCCACATCTCAGAAATTTGATAATCGTTCCATCCTTTTTTGTGAAGACCATCTCTAAACTGGACCTCCAAGGATGCCATAACATCTTTCTTTTTCTTACCAATGGCACGACGAGCATTGTCAACCTCAGTTTCAGGGAATCCTGCATAACGAAATACTGCCAGAGCCTGTTCCTGATAAAGAAGAATGTACTGAGTCTTGGCAAAAAGCTGTTTGATGTCAGGATGAAGTAGTTTGATAGTCTCTGGATGAAGCTTATTGGAACAATACGTCGGGAAGCTGTCCTTAGTGCCAGGGCGGTTTGCTGCATTCACAACAATGATATCCTCGGCGTTGTCACATTTTGCTTCAACACACATCTTTCGAGCTTCAGCAGACTCCATCTGAAAAATACCAATTGTGTGTCCAGACTTATAAACTGCGTCGTAGACCGCCTTATCGTTTAGATTGAGATGGTTGATGTCAACATCCTTCCAAGTTAGACCGGCCATCTTTAATGTGTCATCAATCGTGTCCAAATTTTCAAGACCAAGAAAATCCATCTTGACCAATGATAAGTCGTCCATTGCATTGTGCATTTCAAGCTGACACATCTGATTTCCTTCTCTATCCATACAGAGAGGACAATATTCAATGACAGGCTTAGGCGTAATCAAAGTTCCTGCAGCATGGCGACCCATACTTTTCGGTAAACCTTCAAGCCGCATAACGTACTTAAACCATAGAGGGAACTTATCATACACATTAGAAAGCTGCTCGCTCTTTCCAAGAATGTCCTTCAATAGAACTTCCTTCTCAACTTCTTCTCCGAGATCATCCAATGTTTTCACGGTCGGAATCAACTTAGCAACTTCATTTCGCAATTCATACGGAATCTGCATATAATATGGGCTTTCTGGATCTTCGTTCAGTACCTTTCCAATATCCTTAATGGCAACCTTGGTAGACAGAGAATTAAAAGTTGCGATTGGTGCTACACTCTCTTTTCCAAAAAGCTCTTCTGCAATAGAAACAAGTTCTTTGCGACGACGACGGCTAATATCAAAGTCGAAGTCCGCGAGACTCTTACGACCCTTATTTGCAAAACGAGAGAAGTCAAGATCCCAACGAACAGAATCAATCTGCGTAACGTTTAGCATAAATAGACATAGACAGTTTGCACCAGAACCACGAGAATAGCCACGAGGGATACCTCGTTCATCGGCCACCTTACAAAGCATATACAGCATGATGAAATAGTCGATGTAGTCAACATATTCCAAAACGTCAAGCTCCATCTCAATTCTGTCCCGCCTGGTTTGCTGTTCTTCTTTACTCATCCATCCGAATTTTTCATCAAAAGTAGAATAAACGAGGTAACGCAGGTAATCCAGATGCGAATCAAATTTACCTTCAATTTTTACTTCTGGCATCTGGTTTGGCTGGCCAAGGCCAATATCAATATCGTCAACCATATCTGCAATTTTCACAGACATTGAGCAACCTTCTCGGATGAAGTCTTCATCAAACTGCTTTGAAAGTGTTCTTAGCACATCGTCTTCGGTCTGAAGATAGCAGTCAACATAACTTTCTCCAACTTCTCGTCCTTCTCCAATTTCTACAAAAACTGAATGTGCATCAACATCTTCCTTGGAAAGCATATGAGCATCGGTTGTAATGGTATACGGAAGATTGTACTTTTTGATAAAAGCTGCAATTTTGGCATTAGCTTCAGCCTGATCTGGCGTATCATGAGACTGAACTTCCATAAACACGTCATCAAAGATCCATTTCAGTTTGTTCCATAACTGCCATGCCTCAGTCTCGTTCCCATCAACAAGCAATCTACTCATTCGACCAACTTGACAGGCCGTAAGACAGATGATACCTTTACCCCACTCGTTCTGTTCAATGATGTTTAAAGAAGTTCGAGGCTTTTTATACATGCCATCAACGCAAGCATTTGAAACAACCTTGAACAGATTTTTCAAACCGGTCTCGTTTTTTGCCAGCAGAACAAGATGATAACGAGGTTGTTTATAGTCTTTCGTATCAGCTTTTTCGCTCTGATTATCTACTTCGTAGACCTCACAGCCGATGATTGGCTTAATGCCTGCTTCCTTGCAAGCCTTAACTTGGTCAACAAAAGAGTGCATTTTTCCGTGGTCTGTAACCGCGATTGCTTTCTGGCCGTTTTCTTTGGCAAAGTTTACAAGTTCCTTGACGGTAAGAATAGAGTCAAGTAACGAACCCTGCGCTGTATGTACATGAAGATTTACAAAATTATCTGACATCTATTCTCCTTCCACCATTAAAACTGATTGCGTTCCTTCAGGCGCTTAATCCAACGCTTGCGCTTCTCGTTAGCAATCTCATTCGCTTTCGATGTAAACGCCAAGATGCAATCTTCGTCATCATCATAGTATGCGTAGATACAGTTCAGCACATCACCGAATTCTTCTACGAGGTTCTCATAAGCCTCGTTAATGCTTACAGGCGTTGGGTTCTTCATGTCGATTGCACGATAAAACTTTATCGCAGCTTTCGACAGCTCAGAACCTTCCTCACCCATCTGAATGAGGATTTCCTTGCCATCAATATAATCAAGCACTCGTAAATTTTTATTTTTAATCATCCGTATTCACCTTACCCTCAATAGACACTCTCAAAGTCACAGTCTTACCATCCTTTGTTGTCCATGCATATCCACCAGAAGTTCTGTTATCCGATTGAGCTTCAGAAAGAAGCCAATCACGAACCGCCTCAATAGCTTCGTCCGTGACACAGGTTTTATCCTTCCATTCAGTTCCATTCTTTTTAACAGTTCCTGCGTAAATACCAAACATGCCACAGCTCACATGATATTCACTCATCACTCTTCACCTTATCTCCAAATTTAATAACGTCATCAAAAAGCATCACATAATCGTCAGTATATTTATTGCCATGAAAGTGACCAAAATACCAAAACGGCTTACCAATACGAGTCTCTTCCAGAATATCAAGAATATCATCAAGAAACTCTTCCGTAGAACTATCAACAGTACTTTGATCAACACAACTAAGAAACAACTCTGTAGGAACGTAGCGTGTCGGACAAGTGTGACTTAACACAACATCGATATTACTATCGTTTACCTGCTGCGCAACTTTCTTTTTTATTTTTTCATTCGGCTGTTCATCGGGAAACCAATTATATCCACACTCCAACCGATAATACTTATCCACAGAATAAGCTCCACCACAAACAAGACAATTCAACATCTCTATGCCAGAAAGAATCTGATAAACCTCACCATCAATAGCAAAATACTGGTTTGGATACTGCGGGTCATACCACGCTCTTCCGCAAATATCACCACAAATCTTCCTTAGTTTGTAACCATCCTTACGAGACGGGCGGCGCTCGTGGTTGCCATGAATACAAAACAGATTTGCAGGAATATCTGCGGCGATAGTCTTGATACTCCATTCACGAGGGTCATCCTTGCCGTAGTAGTTCAAACCGACATCGCCAAGGCAGACGATCCAGTCATTCATTCCAAGATTGTGTTTATGGCAAAACTTTTCCAATTCTAAAAACCGATTGTAATCACCATGAATATCGCCTGTAATGTAAACCATTCATTCACCCCTCTCATAAACTCGCCAATGCCATGTGCTACCATCGCCCGGATAAAACCTATCGCAAAAGTCCTCAAAGCGACATCCTTCGCATGGATCATCTTTTGACAAATCTATCACTGGATGGCTTTTGCATTCTGCGATAAATTCTTTAACGTCTGCTTCAAACTGTTCAGGCATCAGCATTGTCAATCAACTCTCCATTTTTTACAACCTTAGCCTTATCATCCCAATATTCATCAGCTCCAACCTTTCTAGGAGCAGTGCCAAAATGCTCTTTCCACTCAGGAAGACTCTCATTGATTGCATCAAACTGAATACCCCAATCGAAGCAAGCTTCAATTGCGTCATACAGGAGCTTCCCTTCACGGCAAGTCCAGAGAATCAGACCAGCACCGTGTTTCTGTTCCTGAATTGCTTGATAAATGACATTCCAGTTTGGTTCACCGATATCAGGATAATTATTCTCACAGAGAGTGCCATCAAAGTCGATGGCGATAGCACGTTTCCAATTTCCCATATCAAATCACCTCAAAATCCACAATCTGCGCTTGCGGCGTAACCTTATTCCCGTACTGATTTAAAGACAACCGACACACAGCATTGATAATTTTTGCATAATTGTCTCCATAAAAAGTAACAACTTCATCATCCTCGAAACTATCTTCAATCCAATCAATCAGTCGTCCATTATCATTAAAACACACAAAATCAATGCCTTTTTCTTCATCAGAATACTTCCACATATTACCGTTCTTGCCCATCGGAGCACATCCACTATGAGCTAACGGAATATTTCTAATGTAGAAATACGGCTCGGAAATACCTTGTGCCCAGATTTTATGCATTTCGTACATGGTCTTCGGCAATGCAACGGTCAGCTTACTATAGTCAAAATCAAAATCAACTACGATTGCCTTACTCATCGTGACATCTTTAAGCAGTTCATTGCAATCCGCAATCGCCTTTGGCACATTTTCTTTCTTGATTTTCACACCAGCAGCATTATCATGACCAAGAACTGACTCAAAATCTCCGGTACTCATCAAGAACTCCTTTAAACTTTCAATCGGAGAACCGTCAGGATTTCTCATTGAACCACCGTAATAATCCGGTTCGTCAGCGAAGGTACGAAGCAATACGCACGGTTTTGCATACATTTCAGCCAGCTTGATTGCCACAACACCAGTCAGAGTGTTATCAAGAATGCCAGTAGAGTTGCAGAAGAGAATCTTATTCTGGTCTGCACTGTGCTTCTCAATCAGTTCCTGAAGCTCTGCGACAGCCTTGTCCTTGGTCTTGTTTTGCTGATACTTACAAGAGGAACACTCACGAGCTACATGCTGCGCCAGAGTCTCATCAATCGTAACACCGGCATTCTTGCCACGAGTCGGAGTATACTGGAAGGTCTGTTCCTCTCCAACCATCGCACGGAACATCCGCTTCTTTTGCTCGGATGAGCCAACGCGAATCAGTGCGTTCATCATCGGAACGATGTAGAACTGAACATCATTGATAGTCGGATCACCCTTGATATTGAAACTATTCGCCTCAACCAAGGCACAAATCATCGGATTTACAATTCGTGCCAGACCTTTCGTGCAAAGGCGCTTTGTCTCATGCGAGTGCATATCCATAACGTCACCGATGTTTCCGACTGCCACCAGATCAAGATACCGGTCTGCAACATCAGTCCAATTATATTCATCAACAGCCTGAAGAAACTTATACATCACGCCAGCGCCAGACAATTCCTTATTAGGATATGTACCGTTCTGGTTGTTGACGATTACTGCGTAAAGATTCTCTCTGTCGCAGATGTGATGGTCAAGAATCAGAATATCGATGCCCTTTTCGCGGAGTTCCTTACACTGCTCAACATCGTTACTACCAGCGTCAGGAATAATCAGCAAGGTAGTTTCAGGTGGAACCTCAATTTCTTTAGAGAGGCCATGCTCCTTGCCACTATGATGCAGAACATTAATTTTTCCAAAATAACCAATCGTCTTCAAATACTGAAACATCATTGAAGCACTTGTGAATCCATCCACATCACAGTCTACAAGGATAGAGATAATAGACTTATTCCAGATATGTTTGTTCAACAGCCGGACAGCATCTTCCATGTTGTCCAGTTCCCACGGAGAATTCAGACAAGAATCATCTAGGTTCATGTAGGTCTTATAATCCTCAACCCCTCTGTTCTCCATAATCGTTCCAATCGGGTCTGATAGGTCGTTCCTACTCCCCTTCCAGAGTTTTACATTCATTTAATTCTCCTAACACAATTCTCAATCAATGCTTTAAATTTTTCAGGATTATCAGTTGGGGCTTCCTTTTCATCCAGAATCCCTTTATCATCTACTACAGCATACACACTTACGCCATCGACGAATCGATTGGCGAGAACCATAAGCTCACTAAGCTGAACGTCTTTATCAAAGACGAAACAAATATTAACGCAAAGACGTGTCAAAATTTCAATTTGATTCTGTGAAACCTTCTTGCCGCCAGTCGCTACGCAGTTGCAGACATCCATGTTCCACATCTGCATAACAGACTTTTCAGCTTCACCCACATATACCAGACCTTTATTCTTAATGTACGGCTCTGTCTTATACAGGCCATACAGAATACGGTTTCTGGCACACGGCTCAAGATACAGATACTTTAATTCACCTTCAGGCGGTTTACCAAAGTATCTTCCCTTTACACCAACCAGAGTGCCAATTTCATCTCTGATTGGAATCGTGATTCTATTTGTCAGTTCATCAAAGCCAATCTCAAACTCCTGCTGCGTCTCATAAGATATCCCATCGTCAGCAAAAATCTGGTTCACATAAGGTTTGTAATAACCGAGGATGGCTTCGGAGATGGGGACTATCGGACGGTCATCCTCGTGTTCTTCACCTTCATTTTGCATGGCGATAAGTTCTTTTAGAATCAACATACTTTTAGGAAGGTCTTCCTCGAAGTTGTGATAGTAGTCAAGACCAACCCATTCGCAGATTTGCTTAATGGCTTTTGGAAAAGACAGTTCCAGAAAGAACTGAACGACAGAAATCAAATCATAACTGGTCTTTCCATTGGCAATATCTCGTGTGTAATCTACCGCAGTAAGATTTTCATTCTCGTAGATACAGAGTGCCGTTCTATTGTCACCATCTGGATTTGCACACTGGTAATAACCAGTCTTGTGACTGATGTGATGACACCCAAGTTCCTCCAGAATCGGCTCAATCTGTTGTTCTTCAAGAATGTAATTTTTCAAATCTGCGATATTTACCATTGTAGTTCCTTACTTTCTGGTGCAGACACCGACCTCTTTCCAGACATTCTGGTTCAAATTCACTTCAAACATGATTTTCTTTTTCTCACCAAAACGGTTTTTATCGATGTTTCCAACGTAATACCGCTTATCTGGATTCAGCCGATGGGCACAGTCACCGCCCCACTCAGGGTCATGAGAGATGTATTGATACTTTACGAACTTATCTTTTGGAATCTCCTTGAATAGAACCATCGTCCAAGCAACATGCTTAATCATTTTTGACTCAGCAATGTTGTTTGAATTCAGCTCATCAGGAAGATACTCATGAGCATTTTCGGCCAACTGGATACTACCATAGATAAAAATCTTCAAATTTTTCGCAATCTCTTCAAGCTCGGTGGCCGTGACCTTGAACGCTGCCCATTCACCAATCGAAGCAATGTCGTTCTTTAGAGTATCGTAGAACACATACTTAACTCCCTGAGTGAGAGCTGCCTTCTGGATTTCAAATCGTAGGGACTTGTCACTATAATCAGCAGAAACATCTTTTGCGATAATCAAGCCTTGTGATTCGCTCTCAATCCACTGGCAAACATCAAGCACATTGCGATACTCTTCGCTTTCCTCATAGACGCGAGCTGTGAACTCATCAATGCTTTCTATGTATTCCCCGTCTTCGTTTTGCTTTCGGAAGATGAAGTTTCCATTTGCATCCCGGTACATTCCAAGGGTGATTTCTCGTTCATCCTTGTGAAAGCGATGACCATGCAACTCTTGAAACTCAGGATTATTGATGGCAGTGACCAGCAAGCAATACCGGACGGATTCAAGATCCATCTCATTCAGCAGCAGAAGAGCTTTCTGCTTTTGAACCAATGTGACGTAGGCAACAATCGCCATCATGTATCTAGTCTTACCAGCGTTAGATGGCATACCATTGAACATCACAGTGCCCAATTTCAATCCTCGGAACAAATCATTCATGATGGGATACTGGAACGGCAAGCCCATATCAGGAACGCTCAGACGTTCATTAACCATTGGCAGCAGACCATTATTCAAAATCTCAGCATCATCGTTTGTGATGATGACCGTATTGATCTTGTCGGCCTTGCCACGAATCAATTTGTAAATGTCCTGAGCACCAAACATTTCAAACTGTCGATGCTTCAAGATTCCTTCAATGTTAAATCCATTTCTCTGGTACTCACGAAGTAACGAATATTTTTTCAGGATATTGAAGTATCCCTTGATATCATCGTCATTCGCAAGGCTCATGTAGTATTCAATGGTTGACCAGCCCTTCAGCCGCTTATATTGGGACAATCTGGACTCGTCTTCAGCCATAAACGTTAAAACAGACGTTTTATTAAATTCTTGAGTCCGAGTTTCGTAAATAATTAACGCTGCATCGTAGAAAAATTTTGTTGCTTCATCAGCAAAATCGTACTTGCTCTTGACATAATGCCCATACTCGACCAAATAGTCAGGATGCTTGTAAATTGCGCCAACAAATAGAATTTCGTTCGGGATATTTGAAATGAGTTCCACTCATCCACCTCCCTCTTTTATATCTCATCGAGAATTGCACTTATGTCAATTTCATTCTCGTTTTTACTCTGTTTCGGTGCTGTTTTCATCCGTTTCAGTACCGTTTCAGTCAGATTTTCCTTCGTTTTGCCTTCGCTTTCACTGCGAATCGAAGATAGTCTTTCTTTTCGTTCGAGATAACTAGGATATTGAGATAACAAAACAGCCAAATCGTAATTCCATCGCTGGCTCATATCGCAGCCCTTTGCTTCTTTCTCGGCAATTATCTTATCTAGTCTGGGTTTCGCTAGAACCCACATATCGTAAAGTTCTAGCGGAGGAATAGAACCTCTATATTTGTAATAATTACCGGAAATTAACTGTGTAAGTTTCGAGTAGAAGCTGCCAGGAACAACCGCCGGGGCGTATATATCTCGAATATGGTCGAAAAGAATCTTTTTTTCTTCCTGTTTGATATGTGCAAGCTCACGATTGTTGTCTTGCTCTCTCTTTTTGGAAAGAAGATCATCGACCTTTTTGTCCGTAGTGTCATTCACTTTGTCAAAAAATGCCCTTAGCAGGTCATCTGTCCAAGGGCGTTTTTGATTTTTCTTTTTTTCTACAAAACAATCCTTATGGTAAAAACCAGTCTTGTCGTAGAAAAACGTGCTACGGTCTCGCTCGATGAAAATGTTCTTCCCGCAAATCTTGCATTTACGGGTTAGTTCCATTAAGCCAGTTCCTTCTCCATGATTGCGGCGACCTTCTTCAGTTCCTCGATGTCAGTCATGGAACGAAATGCGGTAGACAGACCAGCCGCCTTAACAGCCTTCTGTGCTGCGCTCTTCTTCACAGGAGAAGCGGAAGCAATCAGGTCGTTCAGCTTTGCCTTAATGTCGTCCAGAGAAGGCTCCTTGGATTCGGAGGTATTCTCTGCAGGAGCATCATCACTGATATCATTATCATCAAGACCAAGCTCACGAGCACGCAGCTTCATTTCCGTCTTGACTGCATCGTTCAGTCCATTCTTGATAATGACCTCACGATTCTTTGCGGAACGGTCGAGATATTCCTGATACTCAAGCAGAGTCAAGTCTTCGACAACCTCACCGCCATTATGAACACCGGTACGATCCTTATCAAAATAAGCAAAGTTAATAGACTTATCATCGCCGGGATGATACATACGGAACTCGGTGCCGACATTGTACTCCTGACCCTTGAAACCATCAGGAATCTTACGACCAGTAGAAACGCTCACAGAAGAACCATTCACCAGCTTGGTTTCAGTCTCATCCTTCTCACGGCAAATGACGATGTAACTCACACCAGTTGCATTCAGATCCAGAATCAGGGACTGACCCTTAAAGTTCAGCTGCTGATAATCCTTCAGCTCCATACCAGCACCCTCAATCTTCACCGACTTCTCATCGCCGGTCAGACCCTGTGCTGCAGCCTTAACCTTTGCACGCTTCTGCGAGAAATTCGTTAAACCCTTTAATGTTCACATTGGTTCGCAACACCAATGCGGCTGTAACTCCTCGCATATTACAGCACCTTATATTTTCATATAAGAACAGACTATATGTCTCTCTCGTTGTCGAGAGTGAGATTTTTCTTCCGCCATAAGCTTGCGGTTTTACTTTCACCAACCAAGTGAAATAGTCGTTGAAGGTTCTTCTTGCATTTTTCATGTTTAGAAGATTCCCTGCTGAACATCAATTATTACTACCACTTAGGATTTAACCATATGGCATCCATAATACTTTTTTTTTGCTTTCGCTACCATTCTACTTTATCGTTTCCAATTATGTAGTGTGGTGTATTTTGGCTTTAAGATTTCCCAGCATTTAACCTCTTTTGCTATTACGTCAATTCTGTGCGTAAAATATTTTCTAATGTATCAAAATCACAATATTTGATCCTCAACAATCGTATTCCACTACTCTTACAAAAATCATCTTTGATTTTGTCTTTTTTCTTTGTAAGCTCAAATTGCCTCTTTGCATCTTCCAAGTCCCCTCCAAAAGTAGTTGGCTCAAAATGGTGAATACCATCGTACTCTATACACATATTTTGATTTGGAAGATAAAAATCAAATGGCATTCTATTCTTGAACTTACATCCCGGAAACGAATGTTGATACAAATATTGAATATTATTTTTCTTCAAAAATTGCAGAATAAATTCTTCAGATTTTGATTTTCCGCGACATAACGGACATCGTTCTCTGTTGTTTACAAAGTCAACGACTTTTGGGCTCCAGTCGTAATTGTGTTTTCTACAATGTAGTATTACACGTGCTTTTGAAGTCACTGTCTTTTTTACATCAGTAAAATCAAGTCCATAAAAATCATATTCCAAATTTTCCGAATCTATGATTTCTCTTATTTGTTTCTCTCGTTCTTGAATTGTATATGTTCTTCTCTTGGTGCATTTTGGGCAATAACTTTTTCGTCCAAAGAAATGATTCGCAGAAACATGCCATTCATAATTACAAGCATTGCACTTTATAATTACTTTTGATGCAATAGAATGATATCCTTCTTCAAAATCAACAAAAGAGTATGGTAGTTTTTCTGTTGAAATCCTATTTAGAATTCGTTTTCTTACTTCATCTTTTGTTAATCTGCAGACACCTTTGCATTTTGCGCATCTACAACCGCCAACAAATCCGTTTATTGAGACGGTATATTCTCCATGTTTTGCGCACTTTATAATCATTTTTGTTTTTACACCATCAAACTTACCGACAAATCCACAAAACGTATATGGTAAATTTTCGTCCTTGATTATTTTCTTTACGCGCTCTATGTTCTCTTCTTCTGTCCAATGTTTTCCTCCCACAAAACTCCTTTCTCACAGAAGACGAAATAGCATTGGTTACAAGCACCTCTCGATACTTGCACAGTTTTTGTGGCAATATTATGCGCACATTTTCTGCTTTGTAGTAAGATTAAGAATGGTTGCGGAGTCAACAACGATAGCATCGGCACGGAAAGGCTTACCGTCAGCGTCAAGCCAAACATTACCATCCTCATCTTCGAAGTCCTCATTATCAGCGACGGTATGAATGAAATCCTGTACCTCTGCGAGAGACTGAGTGTAAACGATACGGAGATTCATCGGATCGAGCCCATTCTCCATCAGTTCCTCACGATAATCGTCGATAGAACCAGACTCAGTATCCAGATACAGAACACGGAACGGACGGCCTTCAGGAGTCTTCATGTAGCAGAACTGCATAGCAAATCGAGACTTACCAGTTCCCTGCTCGCCATACACAAGCATACGAAGCTTCTTACGAATAGCAGATGCATCACAAACAATAGCCATATATGTAAATTCCTCTCTAAATCTTTTCTTTTATAAGTATCCTGTGTTACTTAGCTAAGGTTAAAAAATTTTAGCCCCAATCGACCTCTTCATCATCTACAGAAGTTACAGTAGACTTATTGGAACCACCCCACCAAGAAGTGTCGTTCTCAGCAGCCTTGCCGTCGAAGTCCTTCTTAGCCTGAGTATTGGCAGCAATCTTTGCCCGTGCCTCGGAGATATTGTCCTCCGTGTAAGTGGGCTTTGCTTCCTTGTCGCCGGGATTCGGATCAAAGGAATCAGGATTAACACCCTCGATATACAGCTTACGAACTGCTGGAGTGCTCTGACGCTTCATCTTGTTGGGACCACCCCAGATATTCTCAGTCTCAACTTCCTCAACCTTCTGCTGATTAACGATGGGGCCAAAGCACTCGAAACTGGTGTAGGGCTTCAAACGCTTACGAATAGAATCAGCCAGAACCTTATTCTGAGCGTTTGCCTTATAGTCAATGAAGAACTCAGCGTCCTCGATGGTGTTGTAATTCACAATCTTGGCATCGACAATTACTTCATCGCCCTCATCGCTCTTGCGGCAACCAGTGTACACAACGGTCTGAGTAAACAGAGCCAGCTCCTCGAAACCCTCTGCATCGAAGTCGATTTCCTTGGAACTCAGAGACACCTGAGTAGGAACAAAGCGAATCTGGTGCTTACCGTTGTAAGTGCTGTACTCGATATTGCCACGGACATACACATTGTCACCGTCATGCAGGTTCTCGGAGATTTCCTTAGCTGCATCGAAGTCGGTCAGAGTCTTGTTATCATTGACGACCTTACCAGACTCATTCGTCTTCTTGGTGACACCGACCTTAACACCAATCATGTCATAGCCTTCCGGTGCAACATAAGTCAGACGATCCTTCCAAGCGACTTCCTTCTTATCCTTCTCGATACCCTTGTCCTTATCGGCACGGCGGAAGAAGTAAACCTTATCACGAGGCATACCAGCCAGATCAACATAAAAAGTGTTTTCGTTAGAGGTCTGAACGCCAAAGCTCAGGACACGGAGCATAGCACCACTCTTAGTCTCCTTCTCGTTGTAGAAGTTACTACGCTGGGTGCCGGTGACCTTACCAGCCATCTCAAAAGAACCACGGGTCTGAGGAAGATTAAAAATTCTATCTGCCATATTAAGTCTCCTTTTATGTAATTTTGTTTTATTGGTAATCACTTATGTTTCCTGTTTCACTGTCTCAAATCAATTTACGCACTATTCATTTTATGTGTTATCCTCCGTCTGGTTTATTGATGGCTTATATTTCATACAGCACCCGCCGTTAGAAATCGTCCTTTAATGGATTATGTATAAACATTGCGCCGAGCACTACTGGGAACAGTTCTGAACACTCAGGACACAAATCAAAACTCAAAAGCGAACCATCAAGTTGGCTACCATAAGAGTATTGATGCTCAAAACTGATTCCCTGCTCGCTACCTATCGGCTTGATTTCACGACCACACCAGTTACATATTTTCTTACATGTGTTCATACGGCATCACCCCATTTTTAATATTCTCTATCACGGAACATCTTAGATTGAGCACGAGTCAATCTGTTGTTCCGGCCATACTTAGGTTTGAATGCGGATTGTAGCTTATTATTTGCGTATTCGAGGTCGCTCTCCAGGATCTTCGCAGCTTCTTCAATGTAATCTCGAATGGCACAATACTGGTCATTGTTGATGCAGTGCGTCTTTAGATAATCAAGCATATCGACGGCCTGATTTTTCAAAAGAAGCGTATCTTCAAGCTGAGTCTTGCGCCGTCGGAAGAAATCTATATTCAAGTGAACACCTCCTCCTTCTTTTCAGTGAACCTACTCCAATCCATCTTGCGATGACAATCAGAACATTCACGCTCGGACTTCTCCAGCTTCGTCACACAAAACGGACAAAGATATGTATTCTTTTCCTTTTGGAAGATAGGACTTGCCGGAATACTCAAAGAACCGGGATCGATGGTTGCATTGATAGAAATTTTGCTGTTCATCGTGTCACCTCTTATTTGAATTAGCCTTTTATGAGATTTAGTCTTCTGGGAAATGCTTCTTCGTTACTGCAACGCAGAACGGTTCAATCTCTGATCCCCAGATAGCAGTACCATCACCATACATACTTTCAAAGACAAGCGGAAAGCCACCAATTCCATCGAAAAGACTGCCAAGCGTAGGATTTTCACCGATATACGGTTTCATTTTCTGGAAAATCCAATACCACTGAGGCAAAGCGATTGAATTACCGAGTGCTTTGTAACGAGGAGAATCGGCAGGTTTGTGCTTTTTACCATTCTCATCAAACCACTCGCCAATATCGGTCCATCCATCAGGAAAACCCTGTAACCGTTCACACTCAACAGGAGTCAGGCGACGAACAATCCATTGCAGATTCTTCGTTTCCTTCTCTGCAATCAAGTCAGTAGCATCCTTGTAGTCACGAGATTTCATCGTACTAGCTTGTTCACTTTCCTTGTATTCACCAATGCGTTGCATTGTAAAGGCTTTCTTTTCGGCAACAAGCGGCATATTATTGCCACCAGTTCCCCATTGAGCCGTACAAGCCGGACTTGTATTACCTTGCTGGGTGTATCGAGCATCTTGACTATGGCTCTCAAATACAATTGGTTGATGACCATGCTCTTGTGCTCTTATTGTTCCTACAATATCGTAAGAAACATTCATTACACTACCGCCCTGATCATTCAAGACACAAATCTTTTGTTTTAAATTATGTAAAGAGGTGTTGTCTGCCAAGCAGATTAGCGTTTGATCTTGCAATGTAGAAAGCGTTGCACTCTTCTCGGTCTGTACCAGTGCGCCTTTGCCACCACCTTCGCATCCTGAACGAATCTTTAAAGTGTAGGCAACAGCATTACGGTCAATAGTGTTTATAGTAAAAGCAGTATCTTCTTTTACACCAGTCCCGTTCATGTTGGTTTCTCTGTCAATCATGTTTCCGACAATACAAAAGCTTTTTTCTCCCACCACTCGATCATCTTTAGCAGTGCATTCTTCAGTAATTCTGGCAAAGCTTTGCCACGTCGGGATGCTCTCGTCAGGATTCCATTGCACGCCCGTGCGCTCAAATAGTATTTCTGCGGCACGTTGTCCTCTAAAATCCATGACAAGCGCGATTCTTTGACGACGTTGGGGCACTCCCCAATATTGAGCATCGAAGAGTCTCCATGCCAAAGACCATCCATTACCGGAAATTGCGCCGGATTTAGACCATTTTCCGCCTTTTCCCGAAGGTTTAGGAATTGTAGCGTCTGCTTCGACGATGTGTGCAAATTCTTCCAAGACGCATCGGAAGTCTTCTCCGTTGTTTGAGGAAAGTGCTCCTCTAACATTTTCCCAGATTGCAAATTTTGGACATTCTCCATTGGTGGCATCCCTCATTTCCTTTATCACACGAATCATTTCCATAAATAGACCAGACCGTTCTCCAGCCAAACCTGCCCGCTTACCGGCAATAGAAAGGTCTTGGCTAACAAGGTGAACCACCAGTGATACACGAGACAGGCTCAATCTTAGAACCATCAATCTCGCAAATACTTCCATAATGTTTCACCAAACCACCTCCTTTTAGTATCCTGTGTTACATAGCTAAATCTCCGAAAATGAGCGAAAAAATAATAGACGTATCAACGTCATATTATTTCATCGCTTATAAAACAAAAATTCTAGCAGATTTTATGTATACCCTATTGGGCTGGTGGGACAGGCAAGATTTGAACTCGCGACCAAGCGGTTATGAGCCGCCAGCTCTGACCAACTGAGCTACTATCCCATATTACCAGTCAAACAGCTGCAACTATTCAACTGGGAACCTTCCTTATAAACACAGATCGGAAG
>OILI01000041.1_pt1 | contig 81099 bp, 74 predicted proteins | sample 1584541 | NCBI WGS metagenome assembly OILI01 (sample SAMN02674605, study PRJEB24791) | human gut metagenome, SKBSTL067 | isolation source: stool | host: Homo sapiens | place: USA | reverse complement strand
GCCCTATCATCTTCATATGCCATCTTATTTTTTAGAGACATTTACTGAATATCCCTAAAAAACTAAAGAAAGGGTCGTATCATTACTCAAGACAGAGCTTGATACGACCCTTTTAAGTTTATAATTACTATCTGTAACTTTTCGGAACTGTCATTTTAGTTTTAACACACCTCCTCCCTCTTTTCAGGAACTATCCTTTTACTTTATCCACAGTAGGAGCAACTTGAGTTCCATAGCAGTCCGAACACATAATATCAGTATCCTAATTCATAAGGCTGTTCTACAGCCGGAACCCCATCGGACATCCATCCAGGCATTGCTTCTTTTTTCAGATAATGATTAAAGAACTGGAACATACGTTTTTGAAAATCTATTTTGTTGGCAATCTTTGTCGGCCAATGCGGTTCGCCTGTATAGTTCAGCATCCAGCAAGGCTTTCCAAGACGTTTCATTGCCACAAAATATTCTATTCCCTGATACCAGGGCACATGTCCGTCAGCGTCATTATGCATGATTAAAACAGGTGTTTGTACCTTGTCCATCGTGAACAGAGCAGAGTTTTCCAAGTAACGCAACGGAGTACTCCAAGGCGTACCGCCCAGACGGCTCTGAGTATGTTCATACTGGAACGAGCGTGCCAGCCCCGATCCCCAACGGATACCTCCGTAGGCACTGAACATATTGACCACCGGAGCACCTGACTCAATAGCCGCAAACAAATCAGTACGTGTAGCCAGATAAGCCACTTGATAACCGCCCCAACTATGTCCCTGCGCCCCTATGGCTTTCTCGTCAATATAACCTTTGCCTATCAACATGGCAACCCCCGGCATCAGACAGTTATAGCAACTCTCACCCGGATAACCGTCTACATAACGTATGTCCGGATTGAACACAATATACCCGTTACTGTTATAAAGATGATAATCAATGGTAGACCGATGGGGTTCCGGCATCCGGTAATTAAACAGAGTTTCCGAATTTCGCTCATAGAAACTCACAATCATCGGGTATTTCTTGGCCGGATCAAAATCGGCAGGCTTGTACACCACCCCTTCCAACTTACGGCCATCTAAAGATATCCACGAAACCAGTTCGGCAGTTCCCCACAAATAGTCTTTCTGTTGGTCAATGCCATGAGTCAGCCGAATAGATTTCTTGAAATCGAGTGTAGCATAATGAAGGTCAGGATATTGCTCAAAACTTTCCATCGTATAGATTACATGGTCTGTATTTTTCGCCTTAGAAATACTGCGTAACATATAGTTACCCGCCATCAATTCTTTGGGAGAAGCAGCGGTGGAAAGACGAGCCTTGTAATACCCGTTCCCTTTGGTCACTTCGTTAAAGCCTTTCAACAACTGTGGCTTGTTCAGGTCAATCACACGCTCCTCCTTATCCAGTTTTACCAAACGATATGAAATCCGGTTCTTACGTCCATTCATCGTCAGATTGACAGGTTCCTTCATGGCATCCGGATCGAATTTCCAAATATCATAACGGTCATAAATTAAAAGGGACTCATCCCGTTCCGTCCATCCGGCAGTTCCATGTGCGTTCGGATAGTCAGGTACATCATTCTCTTCATCCCATGCGAGGAAAGAAGCGGGGGTAGTCAACTGATTTTTTTTCCCGTCTGCCATAGAAAGAGTATACCAACAACTGTCTGTTTCAGCATACCAATACGCATACTTGCCTTGTGGTGAAAGACGGTATCTGCCATAATCCGCCGATGCCAGTAATTTACGGCTGCCATCTTCCAAAGACACTGTGTAATAATCACTGCGTGTCCGCCCTTCCCACATGGAGGACAATGAATAAGGACGCGAAGTGGAAAGCAATGCCAACGGGGCATCTCCTTCATCTCCCAGCAAAATCTGAGACAGCTCCTCATCTGCCAGCTGACAAATACGACCACCATTTATATGATAAACCGCTTGATAGCTTCTTTTCAGCTCTTTCTCCTTATTATAATCCTGTACAGTATATTGCACCGGCTCGTCCCAACTCCACACCTGCACATTGGGACGGTTCTCCGCCAATTGCAACGTATCCTTTTGTCTAGGCTCAGGCGATGTGCCAAAAAACAACCGGGAAGCACTCTTCGAAAATTGTAATTTCCCATGCTCGCTGATTACCCATCCTTTCGGAAAAGCCCGATTGCCACGTGCCGCAACTTCTGTTGCCGGTGCTCCCTGCTGTGACAGCCACAAGCTCATGGCTTTATAACAAGAATCTTTCTGTGCACAATATAAGAAAGCCAAGTTTGCTCCATCTTCATCAAAAGTTACCTGTTTAAACACCCCGTCACCTTCTTTTATCAGCGTCTTCACACCTGTTTCCGTATTCAGAAGATACAATCCCGGCTTTTCCTCTGCTTTATCACCTGCGGTAATATAATAAAGCATTCCGCTTTTCTCCGCAAAGTTGAAAGCTTTCACAGCAGGAGCCTCATACCGGGTACTGAGGTTTGCATTCAACGGTTGGACATACAAAGTCGAGTCTTTCCTTCCCTTCTGAAAAGCAACCCAGTCCGCCTTCTCTGCCAGCCTGAATGTTTTCAGTGAATCAATCACTTCCCTGCCGCCCGAAAGCGAATAAATGACCAATGCATCCATCGGCATCTTTTCTTTCTTCGTTTTCTTTATTTTCAGAGAATCCACTATCATCTTGCCGGGTTTCTGCGACACAACCAAATAGTCGGAAGAAGCCGAGAAAAGAAAACGGTCCGCCCGCGGAAAAGTGGCAAGTTCCTTCCCTTGTGCATCATACAAATTCACCACAGCATCTCCTTCCCAAGGTTCCATCTTGCATGCCACCCACTTTCCATTATCAGAAATAGCTTGCCCGCTGATACGCTGCCAGGCAACTAAATTGTCTACTGTGAGACTTTTCGAGGCTGTCTGCGCCATCACAGGCGACAGATTCCCTATGCATAGGACAAGAGCCAGATACTTTACATGTTTCATATCCATTTTATCGTTACTGATTAGTTCGATTTTTATAAAAGCTTATCTTTCTCATATTCCGTTTTATCTTCGGCCGCAACCAGATTTAATTCCCTGCCGCTCTCTCCATACGAAACCGCATGACGTACTGCAAAATTTTCCAAGAACAAATGGTTCAGCGTAAACAATGCCCCATTCAAGTGCTCATTTCTGACAGAAGGTTTTGTATTCCTACTACGAATCCGAGACATGCATTTACGATGCTGTCCGGGAGTCAAGACACCCGCCATCCATCCACTTTTTAAATAATGCAAATATATAAAAAACGGATAAAAGTCTGATTCTAAACAATAATTTTGTACTTTTACTGTCGCATATAATCCATATACATTCAACACCAAACAATAAAAGCCATGACAGCAAGAAACAAAGTTCTAACCATCATGGGTATCATTATACTTATCGGGATTATCTCAATAGGATTCTTTGTATTTCCAATCGGAATTTCCATGTGCGCCATTACAGGCTTATGCTATGGCTGCAAATATAAAGACAAGTTGTTTATCAGATGGTCATCTGTAGGATTGGTAACAGGTATCGGACTTTCCATTTACACCTGGTGTTTAATCTCGTCAATGTAAAACAGCATAAGTTCAGTAAAAAAAAGAGGGGTTACGACAACCCCTCTATTTCACCATTCACGATATCAATATGCAATGCCTGCGGTTCCTTCGGCAATCCCGGCATACGCATTATTTCTCCGGCAATGACTACCAGCATCTCAGCTCCGGCATTCATCACAATATCTTGTACATGGAATTCAAAATTGTCTACCGCACCGTAAATTTTGGGGTCGGTAGAGAATGAATACTGCGTCTTGGCAATGCAGATAGGGAAATTTCCATATCCCAATTCTACAATATGCTTCAGTTTCTTACGGGCAGCGGCACTATACGTAATAATGCTGGCACCGTATAAATTACAAGCCACCTTCGATATTTTAGTTTCTACACTATCCTCATCATCATAGGCATATTGCAAAGGCTCGGAAGGTTGTTCCTCAATGGTTTTCACAACCAGTTCCGCCAATTCTACTGCCCCTTCGCCACCATCAGTAAAGGCGTTGTTCACTGCAAAGCCCACACCTTTCTTCTCGCAATGGGTACGGATATAATCCACTTCTTCCTCCGAATCATCCCCATAACGGTTAAACGCAACGACAACTGTCTGACCGAAATATCTCAAATTACGCAAATGCTTATCCATATTGGCCACACCCTGCTTCAAAGCTTCCAGATTGGGTTCCTTTATCTTATCCTGTGATACGCCGCCATGCATTTTCAATGCACGGGCAGTAACCACCAAGACGGTCAGTTTAGGTGTGATACCTGCTTTACGGCACTTGATATCATAGAACTTCTCCGCTCCCAGGTCAGCCCCGAATCCGGCTTCGGTAATAGTATAATCACTAAAAGTCATTGCCATCTTGGTTGCCAGAATAGAGTTGCAACCGTGAGCGATATTGGCAAACGGCCCCCCATGAACAAAGGCAGCAGTATGTTCCGTAGTTTGTACCAGATTAGGAGAAAGAGCATCTTTCAAAAGAACTGTAATGGCTCCGGCAACTCCTAAATCTTTTACAGTAAAAGGCTTGTTGTCATACGTAAAACCTAATAAAATATTTTCAATGCGACGACGCAGGTCCTTTTCATCCTTGGCCAGACACAGAATAGCCATAATTTCAGATGCAGGAGTAATATCAAAACCTGACTCCTGGGTAATTCCGTTGGTCTTCGGTCCTAGTCCTGTAACAATATAACGGAGGGAACGGTCATTCACATCCAACACACGACGCCACAGCACTTCCTTCAATCCGAAACCATTATCACGATTCTGATAAAGGTAATTGTCCAACAAGGCCGAAATCATATTGTGAGCGGAAGTGATGGCATGAAAATCACCTGTAAAATGAAGATTAATCTTATCCATCGGCAAAACTTGGGCATATCCTCCTCCGGCAGCTCCCCCTTTCATTCCGAAACAAGGACCTAGCGACGGCTCGCGCAAGGCAACAATTGTTTTCTTTCCTATTTTATTCAGTCCCAAAGCCAATCCGATGGAAACAGTGGTCTTACCAATACCGGCTTTGGTAGGAGTGATGGCAGTAACTAGAATAAGGTTACTCTGCTGCACCTTTTCTTCGTTTATCTGACTTTCATCCACTTTGGCAATATAGCGCCCGTAATTACTGATGTGCTCTACAGGAATACCGGTTTCCCTAGCCACTTGTTTAATCTTGACCAGCTCAATGCTGCGTGCTATTTCAATGTCCGTTTTCATCTTTTTACTAAATTTAGGCGGCAAAGGTAATATATTTCCTTAACTTTGTTTTGGTTTCAAACAACAAAATAATATAAGGAGTAAGCAAATGAACAATTTTGTATTTTACAGCCCTACCGAGTTTGTATTTGGCAAGGATACAGATATCCAAACCGGTACTCTTGCTAAAAAGTATAACGCCCGGAAGGCAATGATTGTTTACGGTGGAGGCTCTATTATTCGCAGCGGATTACTGCAACGCATAGAAGATTCTCTGCAACAGGCAGGAGTGGATTATGTAAAATTAGGAGGCGTACAACCTAATCCTACTGACCCGAAAGTTTACGAAGGCATTGAACTGGCGCGCAAAGAAGGCGTGGACTTTATGCTTCCCGTAGGGGGAGGCTCTGTCATTGACACTGCAAAAGCCATTGCGGCAGGAGTGCCCTACGAAGGTGATTTTTGGGATTTCTATATAGGAAAAGCCAAAGTGAAGAAGGCCTTAAAAGTGGGTGTGGTACTTACTATTCCCGCTGCCGGCAGCGAAGGTTCGGGCAATACGGTGATTACCAAACTGGAAGGTCTGCAAAAACTAAGTTTGCGTGTACCGGAATTACTACGGCCTGTTTTTGCTGTGATGAATCCGGAACTGACCTATACTCTCCCCCCCTACCAGACAGCTTGTGGCATTGCCGATATGATGGTACACATTATGGAACGTTATTTTACCAACACTCCCGATGTAGAAATCAGTGACCGGCTGTGTGAAGGGACTTTGATGGCTATCATCAAAGAAGCATATAAAGTGAAGCAGAACCCGAACGATTACGAAGCACGCGCCAATATCATGTGGTGTGGGACAATTGCCCATAACGGTACTTGCGGAGTAGGTTGTGAGGAAGACTGGGCATCACATTTTCTGGAACATGAAATCAGTGCTGCATATAATGTGACACATGGAGCAGGACTAGCAGTAATCGTACCTGCATGGATGACATTCATGGCAGAACACAACCCGAAAAAGATTGCCCGGTTTGCAAACCGCGTTTTCGGAGTTCCCGAGAATGAGGATTTGGAAGAAATGGCACTTGCCGGCATATCACGATTGAAGCATTTTTTCAGATACATGGGCCTGCCGGTCAATTTCAAAGAATTGGGTATAGAACATCCTGATATTGAACTGCTAGTGAAAAAACTGCATGAAAACAAGGGAGAATGGGTAGGCAATTATGTGAAGCTGAACAAAGAATATAGTAAAGAGATATTCGAACTAGCCTGCAAATAACCCACACAACTAAACAGTTCTAAAACATAGGCACCCGGTTTATCAGTCTTTACCGTAAAGTTCCTAAAGTATTCTATTTTCCAGACGCGCCGGCACGAACTACGTTATTCGTGCCAGCCGCATCTGAGAAATATAGCACCATTAAGCGACAGACACTTCATGCAACAACTTCCCTCTTGCCCATTTATACTCCAACATTTTCCACCTTTTACTTCACTATTTATATGCTTTTTAGCATAAAACGCTAGGTTTTTCCAACCATTTAAAGTAACTTCGCCGGACTTTTTTGGAGAAAAAACAATGTATATATTCCGATCAATTCACGAAATAATAAATACGATTTTTGTAGCTAAAGGGCTATTGGTAGAGATGTTTGAGAAGAGAAAAGTACTTAGTTTTCGATACTCGGACGCACTAGCCCTATTGAAAGAGGATGAAAACCGTTTAAAGATACTCATCGAAAAGGAAATCATACACCAAAACGGAAATTTTGTGGAACTGGATGCCCGATTCCTTGATTTCTTCGAACTGCTGCTGGAAGCGAACGAGGAAATCAACACGGCTACCGTAGAGGAAAACATAGAGTACCTGCACGAACTGATGGACTACTACCTGAAAGAAAAGATCCAGTCGCGCAAGGAAAGTTATGTACGCAATATCAAGATTACCTTTCAGAAACTGGCACGTGTAACGATACGGAACATTATCAACCTTCAACACAATATTGATAATGCTTTCAAACACGAGCCCACATACCAGATAAAAATAGCCAAACTGCAAAATCTGGACAAGAAACGAATCAACATCCAGCGGTTGATAGACTCTACCGAACATCTGATTCTGCATGAAGAACGGGATTTCTTCCGCCAGGCCACTGACGAAGAGCTGACCCGCATCCTGCTCGAACTGCGGCAGGAACTGCAACTATCAGCTCACAGTCTGATTCGTGCCCAGCAGGATATCATCAATTACCTGAACCAAATAAAGAATCAGGTGATACTGGTAGAAAAAATACGAAAAGTAAAATATCTGCAAGATCAGTTCGAGTTACGTGCCCGGAGTAATCTGTCTGAAATAATGGAACGGGAACGCTCCCTCCTGTTGGAAGGCAATACACAAGCATCGTTCAAACTGTCCCCCAGCTATCTGGCCAGTGACGAAGTGCGTCCCATCATTCTGAAAGTTATCAGCAATCAGAAGTATCGTGAAATTGTACGGAAAAATGAAGCCGGAGCTTTCAGTGAAGAAGACTTGGAAGCACAGGCCATGTACGAAGAAGTGATTAATCTGGACGAAGTGGTAACCGCCTTTGTGCAGTCGGGGGCAGAAGCCCGCTGGAAAGGAGAGCCGGTCAGCGACCTTTTTTCCTTTCTGTTGCAATATCATTTCCATCGCGAAGTGGATGAAAAGGAACGTACCACGTTCTTCTGTCAGATTGTTTCACTTTACGAGAGCCAACTGGAAATCCGGAACGAGTTCGGACTCCACAATCAATATGAATATGCTAAAATATACCCACTCTGAGAATTATGGATTTAAATATACAAATACCCGATAATACCGCATCCATCTTTGAATACCTGCAAAAAGGACTGTTCATCAGTTCCAACAGCACCAGCGAAGAAGTACGCGATATGTATAATGAAATAGATGAGAACTACGAATCTCTCTATCAGTATTTCTCACAAATAAACTATACACTGGAACGGGGAAACGAATATTTCTTCTTCTCCCGTATAGAACCTAAAGCCACACTGGAGCAAAAAATCATGCGTGCCTATTACTGGATAGATGTGCTCGATTTTTTCAAAACCTACGATGAAACATTCGGTCCCGGATTCCGCTTCCAGCCCGAACAGATATTGGTGGAAACCAACATCAACATGCTGCTCCAAAACAAACTGGACGGTATGCGGAAACACTTCTCGGACAAGGACATCCGCAAGGAAGTGCTGGAAAACATGATACGCCAGCTCACCAAAGACTCGTTCCTGGAACAGGAAAATGAGAAAACCAATACGTATAAAGTGATGAGCGCCTGGCATTATCTGGAAAGACTGATTGAAAGTATCAACATTTACGACGAAACCGAAGATGAGAAACCTGAGTAGAATTATCTTTATCAATAGTGCGAATATCCCTTATTCGGACGATATCTATCTGGACGGAAACGTTCACTTCATCGGTACGCAGGGAGTGGGAAAAAGTACCCTTCTGCGTGCTATCCTTTTCTTTTACAATGCCGACACGCAACGACTGGGCATTTCGGTGGAAAAGCAGAATTACACGGATTACTATTTTCCCTACTCCAATTCGTATATCGTTTACGAAGTGGCAACAGAGAACGGTGCGTTCTGTATTCTGAGTTTCAAATCGATGAACCGTGTATGTTACCGCTTCATCCACTCTCCTTACCGCAAAGAATTCTTTATAGACGAGAATCGGGTGGCCTATAGCGAGAGCGACCGCGTGCGTGCCGTGCTGGACCAATATGGCATAGAATATTCACGTATCATCTATACCTACGACGAGTATCGGAACATTCTGTATGGAAACAGTACAAGTCCTGAGTTCAGCCGGTACTCGCTGATGGAGAGCAAGCAATACCAGAATATTCCGCGCACTATACAGAACGTGTTGCTGAATTCGAAACTGGATGCTGAATTTATCAAGAAAACAATCATTTCTTCTCTGAATGAAGATGAAACGGCCATCGACCTGAACAGTTACAAGGAGCATCTGAAAAACTTTGAAACCCGTCTGAAGGATATCGAAGAATTTCAGAAACGGGAAACCCGGAAACAGGCTCGGGAAATCACACTGTTATCCCAACAAACGTCCAAACTGCAAGGCGGACTGGTGCAGAATTGCCGCGAACTGGTTGCCGCTTTCCGCAAAGCCGAAAGTATCCTTCCCCAATGGAAAGAGAAACAAGACCGCACGGATGCCGACAAAGGAAAACTGATACGCCGGAAACAGGAGCTTCAGGATGAATCGCGCAAACGCAGCGACAAGTTACAGGAAGCGCTGGCAGTGCTGAACAACGAACTGCAAAAGGCATTAGGCAAAGAAAAGGACTATCAGAACAAGAACATAGAAGAGATTATAGAACGCTCTTCCAAAAAAGAGGAATGGAAGAACCGGCAGGTGGGATTGCTGGAAGAACAACGCATCCTTACCTCACAATATATGGAAATATCCACCAAGTATAAATCGCTGATTCAGGCCTTGGACGAGCAATGGAACAAGATTCATGAAGCGAAAATCAAACAACTGGATACATTAAACAATGCATACAACGAGCGTCTGGAAGAGGCCCGCAAAGAATACCAGCGGTTCACAGATTCCCTTTACCAGGAGTTCGAAAGCCTGTCACAGCAACTCCATCCGCTGAAAGCCGAGAAACTGGGCGAACTGAACGCTATAGATTACCAGATAAAATTATGCAGAAAGGAGGTTTTCTTTGAGGAAGAGCAACAAGAATTGAAAACACGTATCCAAAACTATGCCAACTTCCACACGGAACGGAAAAACCGTATCGCCCAAGCGCAGCTCATCATCAAGGAACTGACCATGACTTGGGAAGAGGAACAGCAGAAACAGTTGAAAGAAAAAGACCTGACTTTGCAAAAACTGCAACAGGAGATGCTGCAACTCCGTCCCCGCATAGACGAATTACAAGCTTTTCTGAACAACAGCAAAGACACCTTGCAAGGCTGGCTGAAAGAAAACAAAAAGGGATGGGAAGAGAATATCGGCAAACTGTGTGATGAGAGCATCTTATGGCAACGGGGGCTTTTTCCGCAAATTACCATTGAGGGGGGAAACTCATTCTATGGCATTTCCATTAATCTAGACAGCATCCACCGCCCCATCAAATCCATAGACGATTATATCGTCGAGAAAGAAAACGGTGAAAAACGTCTGGAAGAAATCACTGCTGCCATGCAACGCCAGCAAACTGAAAGGGAGGAGTTGCAGGAACAGTTGAAACGCAAATACCAACCGCAGATAAAGGAACAAAAAGCCATTATCAGCCAAATAGAGTATGAACTGGAACAATTGGAACGCCAATACCAGCAGGATATGCTCGACTTGGAAGAGTGGAAGAAGAAAGCCAATGAGGAACGGAATGCCAAAATAAACCGATTGGAAAACGAACAGCGCAAACGGGTTGCCGAACTGGACGGTATAAACAGCAAGCTAAAAAACCTGAACAAAGAAAAGACAGAGAAACTGGATAGCCTGAAACTGGAATGGAACAAGCAACAACAGGCTCTTGCCGCCGAAAAAAAGACACAAGCGGAAGTTATCGGGAAGGAAGAAAAAGAAGAACAACGCAGAATTTCCTCCATCAAAACCGAATATGAAGCGGATATGCAGAAAGAGCTTCACTCGCAGGGAGCAGATACCGAACGTCTGCAAGACATAGCCAACCAACTGGCCCAGCTGGAGAAAGAGCTTTCTTTCATTAAGGAGAATGCGACCCTGGTCATCGAATACCAAAAAGACAAACGGGATTTGATAGACCGTATTCCCGGATGGCAACGGGAGCACGATGAACAAAAACGTCTGCTCCAATTGGAACGGGAAACGCTGAGAGTGGAAACATCCTCCCTACAAGAAAAAATAGACCTTCTGAACAAAGAATGGGAAGAAGCGGAAGAAAATGTAAGGGAACTGCAAAAGAACCTGGAGGCTTACAGCAAGATTCCGGCATACGACTGGTATAAACCGCATCAAGATATATTCCGTTCCGAAAACACGCAAACCATGCAGACCACCAAGACCTGTATGGAGCTGATTGACGAACTGACCCGCCAGGCCAACCAATTCACGCAGGTGCAAAGCAAGCTCCGTAAAGAAGTGAACCTTTTCACCGGACATTTTGATGAGGACAACACCTTCAAGTTCCGCGTAAAATTCAACGAGGATTGGGAATATGTACGCTTTGCCGACGAACTGCACGACTTTGTGGAAGAACACCGCATAGACGAGTACATCCGCCGCATCAACAACGAGCATTGGGATACCTTCAAACGTATCAGTATGGACACCTCCATGCTGACTTCATCGGAAGATGATATTCAAGATGTGATCCGTGAAATCAATAAAGGTTTCGCCACCTGCAATTTTGTGGGAGTCATCCAGCGCATTGAAATGAAAGTGGAAGAGAGCAGCAACCGCGTAGTGAATATTCTGCGTGAGATACAGAAATATTACCATGATTACGGCTATGACCTCTCACCGGAAACCAACCTGTTCTCCTCTGCCAAAGAGCAATTGGTGAAAGAAGAGGCTATCACTTTGCTGCGTACCTTTATCAAGGAAATACATGCTTACCGCTATGACAGTATCCGCCTGTATGATTCCTTCGAGTTGCGTTTCCGCATTGTGGAGAACGGCAATGACACCGGATTTATCGAGAAGATAGCCAATGTGGGGTCGGAAGGAACCGACATTCTGGTAAAAGCGATGATAAACATCATGTTGCTGAATGTGTTCAAGGAAGGAGCATCCCGCAAATTCAAAGATTTCAAGTTACACTGCATGATGGATGAAATAGGCAAACTACATCCCAACAACATCAGCGGTATCCTGAAATTCGCCAATGACCGGAATATCATTCTTATCAACGGTTCTCCCACCGAACTGAACCGCGATGCGTATAAGCACGTTTACCTGCTTACCAAAGGAACACAGAACAAGACCCGCATCGCACGGTTAATCTCAGATAAACAGCTATAAAAGCCAGTAATAACAATCTGTATATTTCTATATTATAATGCACAATCTCTCAAAAAAAGATTGTGCATTATTCTTTTTCCGTGAACATTCTCCTTACATATACCTGCTACGGTTGGGACGGAGAGCTTGTGAAAGTTCCTCCACCTTTTTTCCACAAAGAAAAGAGCGGCTTCCATTCCTGCAATATTCATATCAGAGTAACCCAAACAACCGGACAAAGAACAAATTTACATCCACTTTTCTCCATACAAAGGGAATAACATTAAACATATTTGTGTAATTTCGCCCGGTAATAAAACTACAAACCAATACGCGCTATGATATTTAACCGGACTGAAAAGGAAGAAAAAGCCTATCTCATGGATATTATTGCTTTATTAGCTGCCAATATCGAACAGATGGATAAGGCCATTGAAGATAAATCCAAAGACGTAATGGAGCACAAACTCTACTTGTGGGAAAATCTGTCCGAACTGGACCGAGCCGAGAAAAGTGCGGTCCGGCAGATAGTCACCCAACAAGTAGCAGCCAGCGAGTCCTTGGCCGAGAAAAAGAAACGTTATCGCAAAATGATGGCCATCCCCTATTTCGGTCGCATCGACTTTCAAGAAAAAGGGCAACCCGAAGTCCTGCCATTATATATAGGTATACACTCATTTTTCAATCCTCCCACCAATGAAAATCTGATACACGACTGGCGTGCCCCCATCTCCAGCATGTTCTATGATTATGAATTAGGAGAAGCACATTTCGACGCCCCCTCGGGAGAAGTGAAAGGTAACATCCGTCTGAAACGCCAGTATCGCATCCGTGACGGAAAAATGGAATTCATGCTGGAAAGTTCACTGAATATTCAAGATGACATCCTTCAGAAGGAATTGAGTGGAAACTCCGATGACCGGATGAAGAATATAGTCGCCACCATCCAACGGGAACAGAATAAAATTATCCGTAATGATACATCGAACACCCTGATTATCCAGGGAGTAGCCGGTTCAGGAAAAACATCCATCGCCTTGCACCGCGTAGCCTATCTGCTATACCGGCACAAAGGGGAAATCACGTCCAATGATATCCTGATCATTTCCCCCAATAAAGTATTTGCCGATTACATCTCGAACGTACTTCCCGAATTGGGAGAAGAAAAAATTGAAGAATGCGGCTTTGAGGAATTAATGCTCAAAATACTGGACAACAAATATAAAATACAAACCTTCTTTGACCAGGTGGCCGAAATACTGGACAAAGAGGAAGAAGATTTTATAGAACGTATCCGATTCAAATCCACCACCGAGTTTATCCAGCAGATGGATAAATACATTCTATATTTGGAACAAAACGCATTTCGGCCAACCGACCTGAAAGCAGGGCGTATCCCTATCCCTGCCGAGTACCTGAAAGAACGTTTCGCGGCATGGCACCGCCTGCCCATGCGCAGCCGTTTCCAACCAATGGCAGAAGAAATTGCCCGCGAACTGACTTTCACCTATCACCAAGAACCGATGGGAAAAATACAGATACGGCAGTTGGGTAATGAACTGAAAAAGATGTTCAACAATAAAGACCTCGACTTATACAAGGGATTTTATGACTGGCTGGGAAAACCGGAAATGTTCAAGCAGGGTAAAAACCGGAAATTGGAATATGCGGATGTAGCTCCATTACTTTATTTGAAACTGGCCCTGGAAGATAATAAAACCATGTATGGCATCAAGCATCTGCTGGTAGACGAAATGCAGGACTATACTCCGATACAATACAAAGTTCTGGCTAAATTATTCCCTTGCCGGAAAACAATATTGGGAGATGCAAAGCAATCAGTAAATCCATACAGTTCCACCACCTGCGAACAGATCCAACGTGTACTGGTCGGCTCGGAAGTGATGAAGCTTTGTAAAAGTTATCGCTCCACGTATGAAATCACAGAGTTTGCCCAACGCATTGCCAAGAACGAGGAACTGGAAGCTATAGAGCGTCATGGAGAGGAACCGGCAGTCGCCTTGCTGCCTACTGAAAAGAAAGAGATAGAATGGATAGAAAACCTCATCACCTCTTTCCTGAAAGGAGCTGATGTATCCATGGGTATTATATGCAAAACCGTAAAACAAGCGGACAAGTTGTATGCAGCCATCAATCATTTGTCTGATAAGATCTGTTTGCTGACAGAAGAAAGTGTAGCTTTTGTCAATGGGGTGGTCATTACTACAGCCCACATGGCAAAAGGGCTGGAGTTTGACGAAGTGATTGTTCCATTTGTAACTGATAAAAACTATAGAACAGAAATAGACCGCAGCATGTTATATGTAGCCTGCACCCGTGCCATGCATAAACTTTATATTTCCGCATCGGGTAATATAAGTACATTTCTATCATAAGCATTGACAAAACATCATCCATTGCAGGAATGGAATGAAATCCATCCCTACAGTGGATGGGCAAGTCTGCAAAAGGGTATTCCTCCGTAAGGAATGCGTAGCCTTGTAATCTGATTCATCCTTAAAAGATCTTACCCATATCTCTAAACCTTTCCCGCCGTAGGGGTAAAGGTTTTCTTCCTGTTTGTTTTATCTCCACAAGTCTTTGGAGTTATCTCCATAGCCTTGGGAGTCAACTCCAAAGCTTATGGAGATAACTCCAAAGACTTGGGAGATAGAATACATCCGTATAAAAAGGCTTGATCAAGGAAGAGAAAAGGCTTATGTAACAGCGACGGATGCGATATGTTGTTATTACAAGCCGTTTCCAATGTACGAATCATAAAGACAAAATCTTTTTTTCCCTCTCCAAATCATTTTCATTCAGTTGGGGAGACGGAACCATGCAGGTACGGATACAATCTCCCTCCTGACAAGTATAGTCATAATACTTCTTTTGTAATTCTGTCAACTTATCGAGTGGAACCAGCTCCCCTTTCAGTTCCAGGAATTCCTCCATGTCTGTACTGTCTCCTTGCTTTACAAACAAGATACGGCGCGCTATCGGATTCCTGTTGTAATCCAGACTAAGATACAAACCTTTAAGGAACGGCGGAAAATCATACATCGGCAATTGCAGATAAATACTGAACAAAGCCATTTGCGGTGACTCACGCTCGTTAAAGAAAATATACCCGTTCTGATGATTATTGAACAACCCCACTCCCCGATGCGTTGTATTATAGGCACTCATGTGAGTCACCTTCACATACGTATTGTCTTCGGAAGCCTCTATCAGATAGGGTTCCACTTTAAGGCATTGGCACGAAGAAGAAAGACTATAGCTCAGATAACTTCCGCTATAATTATAAACTTCCTGCACGGAACGTTGCATCTCGGCAGTCATCATCTCCATAAAAGGATTGGTCTTTGCCTCACCATGGGCAGGTTCCAAACTGAAAAGCAACTCTTTGATACTTGCCAAATTGCCCAACAGACGTTTTTTTGACACATTATTGACCTGCGCCAAAGCCAAATCTAATGAATCTTCTTCAGAGTGTCCTTGTTTCAATGAGGTTACATAAGTGGGCAGAACGCTGGAATAAAGAGCAGACAAGACACTGGGAGCCATATCTACATAATCTGCTATCTCCTTCATTTTCAAACCATTGTTACGGATATATTCTATTCTTCGGTATATTTCTATCAAATCATTCATTGTTCTCTTCTTCTTTATTGAACTTGCAAAATACAAGTTTTTATATGAACATACAATGACATATACATTACATTAATGTTACATCATACAACAGGTGGAATATGAAAAATATTAATCATAAAGATTCATTTTTTCTCTCTCGGAAGGCCCCTACTTTTGCTTCCGGAAACAGCAATCCAAGGACACGAGGAGTGAGGTTCCTACAAAGAAAAGAAACAAAACAATTAGTCAATATCAATTAGTATAATGGAAGCAAAAAGCGAAACAAACAAACAGATATCCAGTTTCCTGTTTATCCTGTGGGCAGGAGGGGCGGCACTACTGTCATACTCACTGGTATATGCCCTGCGCAAACCTTTTACAGCTGCCACCTTTGACGGAATGGATTTCTTCGGGATGGACTATAAAGTAGCCACTACCATCATGCAGATTTTCGGCTACCTTATTTCAAAGTTCTTTGCCATCAAGATTGTTTCAGAATTGAAGCGCGAGGACCGGTTGAAGTTCATGGTATGCTCCGTAGCCCTTGCAGAACTCGCTTTAGTCTTCTTCGGATTACTCCCCCAACCCTTTAATGTGTTTGCCCTATTCTTCAACGGACTGGCATTGGGATGCATGTGGGGAGTCATCTTCAGTTTCATAGAAGGACGCAAAGTTACCGATATATTGGCCAGCTTGCTGGGGGTAAGTATGGCGGTGAGCTCAGGAATGGCTAAATCTATGGGATTGTTTGTAGTCAATACATTTGGTGTCACAGAATTCTGGATGCCCGCCCTGATAGGTGGTTTAGCCTTCCCGCTCCTTATCCTCATGGGGTGGTCGCTCAACAAGTTGCCACAACCCACAGATGAAGACCGCGCCCTCCGTTCGGAACGTGTCACCTTGAACGGAGAGCAACGCAGACAACTGTTCAAAAGTTATATGCCCTTGCTGATCATGCTGTTCTTCGCCAATCTGTTTATCACTATTTTACGTGATATAAAAGAAGATTTTCTGGTCAATATCATTGATGTCAGCACTATTTCTTCCTGGTTGTTCGCACAAGTGGACGGCATGGTGACGCTGATTATTTTGGGAATCTTTGCCATGATGTCGTTAATAAACAGCAACTACAGAGTATTGCAGGTGCTTCTGGCTATGGTTATTGGTGGAGCGGGCACAATCAGCTATCTGGCTTTTAATTATGATGCATTGCAACTGCCTACCCTTTACTGGCTGTTCCTCCAAAGTCTGAGCCTGTACATCGTTTATCTTAGTTTCCAGACTCTGTTCTTCGAGCGCTTCATTGCCTGCTTCAAGATTAAAGGAAATGTGGGATTCTTCATTGCCACCATCGACTTTATCGGATATACAGGAACTGTCTGTGTACTGCTGTTCAAGGAATTTTGCAGCCCGGATATCAATTGGATGGAGTTCTATAACCAGTTCTCGGGATGGGTAGGCATTGTGTGCAGCATTGCATTCATCGGTTCGGTCATCTATCTGATGCAACGGTATAAATTGGAAAGACAGCTGAGAAAAGAAGAAAAAAATAAAAAGATCATCGTTTCACCGATGGCGTTAACCAACTTAAAGGAAACAGCAGAAAACATCTGTAACCCATAACATAAAAATAAAAGTATAACCAAATAAACAACAAACAAGAAGATGAAGAAAATTGAGTGTGTTATTATGGACTGGGCCGGAACGGCTGTAGACTATGGATGCTTCGCTCCGGTAGCCGCTTTCCTGAAAGCTTTTGCCGAGAAAGGACTGACAGTGACAATGGAAGAAGCACGAGGCCCCATGGGTATGACCAAAATAGACCATATCCGTGAATTATTCAAGTTACCAAGTGTGACGGAGCAATTCAAACAAAACTATAACCGCAACTGGACTGAGGAAGATGTGGTATCCATATACAAAGAATTCGAAAAACACTTGTTCGCCTCCCTGGAAGAATATACGACTCCTATTCCCGGTGTAATCGAAGTAATCGAGAAACTGAAAAGGGACGGCATCAAGATAGGTTCCACCACCGGATATACTACTGCCATGATGGACATTGTGCTGCCCGGTGCCGCCGCCCATGGCTATACCACAGACAACTGTGTGACTTCCAACAATCTTCCGGCAGGACGTCCGCAACCCTACATGATTTACCAGAACATGATTGATCTGGCCATACCTTCCGTTCAAAGCGTAATAAAATACGGGGATACGATAGCCGATATCAAAGAAGGTGTGAATGCCGGTGTATGGACTGTCGGTGTGATTCTGGGCAGCAACGAAATGGGACTCACCCAAGAGGAAACCGGAAAACTGCCTGCAGAAGAGTTGAACAGACGCATGGCAGCAGTCAGAAAACGTATGTATATGGCAGGTGCGCATTATGTAGTAAACACCATTGCCGAACTTCCCGAAATTATTGAAATTATTAACCATAAAATGAATTAAACGATTATGAGACCATACTTACTTTTAACCCCCGGCCCTTTAACCACTTCTGAAAGCGTAAAAACAGCCATGATGACCGACTGGTGCACATGGGATGAAGACTACAATGTTCACATCGTAGAGGAAATACGTAAAGGATTGGTACAACTGGCTACACGAAAAACAGATGAGTACACCAGCATCCTGATGCAGGGAAGCGGTACTTATTGCGTAGAGGCGACCTTGGGAAGTGTGATTACGCCCAAACACAAATTATTGATTCTGAGCAACGGTGCATACGGAGACCGCATGGGAAACATTGCAGAATATCATGGAATGAACTATGATATGCTGGCCTTTGATGAAACAGAACAAGTATCTGTGGAGTATGTGGATGATTATCTGGCACACAATGCAGAAATCACGCATGTGGCAGTGGTACATTGCGAAACTACAACCGGTATCCTGAACCCGTTAAAGGAAATAGCCCACATGGTAAAGATGCATGGTAAAAAGCTGATAGTGGATGCAATGAGCAGCTTTGGCGGCGTGCCGTTGGATGTAGAGGAATTAGGCATCGACTTTATGATCAGCAGTGCCAACAAATGTATTCAGGGAGTTCCCGGCTTTGGTTTCATCATTGCACGTAAATCCGAATTACAATATTGTAAAGGAGTATCAAAGAGTCTTTCTCTGGACATCTACGACCAATGGGATGCGATGGAGAAAGGACATGGAAAATGGCGCTTCACCTCGCCTACACATGTAGTGCGTGCCTTTAAACAAGCCATGGACGAACTGGCAGCCGAAGGCGGTGTGGAAGCCCGGCATGCACGCTACTGCCGTAATCACGATGTACTGGTAGAAGGTATGCGGTCACTGGGATTCAAGACCTTACTGAAAGATGAAGTCCAATCCCCTGTCATCACTTCCTTCCTTTATCCTGACAAGGAGTTCGATTTCAAGGAATTCTATCATCAGTTGAAGGAAAAAGGATTCGTTATCTATCCGGGAAAGATTTCCCAGGCAGATACTTTCCGCATCGGAAACATCGGTGATGTGTTCCCCGAAGATTTCAGCAGATTGATTGAAGCTATCAAGACCGTCGCAAAATAAAAAATAAATCTAGCTTTATGGCTCGGGCGCAGTGATTGCGCCCGAATTTGTTTCTACCCTTCTTCCGTTACAAGATCATTTGGAACCGGAGCTGCACGACACTGAAATTCTTATCACTAATCTCCTTTATATGCTTTCCCGGCATCACCCAGCTATAAGCCAGCTTCATCCCTATATGCTTATTCATGTAATAATTCACGCCCAATGAAAAATCCTTTTGAGCCCCTCCCCACACACCGGCTTCCTCATTATTCATATCAAGGATATTAAATCTTCCACACAGCTCCAATGCCCGCCCCACAGGTCTGCCCGGACAAGCCAATGCTTCATCATACCCATATTGCCTGCCTGTCAACAACCAGGAGCATTGCACATATCCGCCATGTCCTGCATAATTTGTGAAATTCTGTTCACGCTTCACCATAGTCCGTATATACTCCCCTTGCAAAAAGAACCTCTGATGAGCGATCATTAATTCCACCCCTTGTTTCAACTGGTACTTTGCATGATCTACCTTGGCGTAAATAAGATTCCGGTTATCAATAGTGCTTACCCCCGGAGATTTATAAATAAACGTATTCTCGTCTTCATCTCCCGGCAATGCGCTATCCGGAGTACGATACACCACCGCCGCACCTATGTGTAACAATTTTCCCTCTTCGTTTACAGGACGATACACCAAACGACCGTCTATGGCATATCCTTGTGAAATGTTTTTCACATTACCCAGGTCACTGTCTGTAAAGAAGCCTCCGGAAGCATAATAATGTTTTCCATTGTAGGTATAAGAGGTTCCCATCCGTCTGCCATTGGTCAAAGCCAGCACGATTCCCGGTGACTGGTGAAAACGAAGATCGTACGTACTGCATAGCATGTCCAAGGTGAAAGGTTCATAAAATTGTCCCACCTGAATAATATGCTTGCCCGAAGTATAAGCAGCAAAGGCATCCTTTATGGAAACCTTATTCCCTACATACCCCACCTCCATTTTCATGCTCCAATTCTGATAGGTCGCTTTCACCCCCAACCGCAAGTCATTAAACTCCGTACCGTTACCAAACAGGTTATCATTCTTTAAATAAACGCCACCATCCATAAGCATCCGTCCGGTCAGTTTACACTTCAAATCCCCGGCAACCGGGTGTTGCGCGCGGGCAACTAAAGCAGCAGAGGGGAATAACAGGCACATCAATGCTTTAACATAAGTCATTCTTCCCATTGTATTCTTTTGTTTTTTACTTTATAACAAATGTAAGAGGAATGACCTATACTAAAAATGAATAACCATTAATTTGATGATGAAGTTATTACGCGCAGAAAGCAAGTAATATTCATTTCATATTTATGTAACAGAATTGTAACTTACATTTCCCAATAACGTTCACAAAGATTCAAGTATTCCATCTCAGGCTTGTTGCCGAACACCAATCCGAAGAAAGAGGTCTTCCTCCGCTTAATCACTTTTACCTGTTCCATTAAATCGCGGGATAAAGGCGGCATCTCGAAATCTGAGATCAATACGATATCCGATTCACGGAAATCATTTCCGTTGATGATATGCGCAGCTTCCCGAAGAGCCGGCTCTATATCCGTTCCACCGTCAAAACGTTTATTCAGAAACTCCGCCAACCTGGGCATATCCCGCCCCAAATCTTCAATCAATAACGATACAGCCTCATCCGAGAAATTGATGACATAACATTTCCGATGGGTTTTCTCCGTCAGTTGCGCTATAGCCAAAATAGCCGATTTGGACAAGATCTCTCTGTTTCCCTGCATGGAGCCGGAAGTATCCACACAGATAATATAGGGTCCTTGCCCCGAAACCTTATGCTTGTCATCCTTTACCGGTTCCGTTTCCTTGGACTGGTAATCGAACAGTTGCAATCTCTTTTCGGCATATCGTTCCATAAATACGGCACGCAGCGCATCATCCGCCAGATAGCAATACTCGACGGGCAGCAAACTGTTCAAATCATTTCCCAAAGTCACCCCTGTTATATCACTATGCGGAGAGTGCCTGATCAGCCTCTTTTTATCTACGCCCGACAAAGAATCGTATTTTTGTTGGTCCCGGTGCTTCTTGCCCAGCAGACGCGCCAATTGCCGGATAGCCGGATTGCGCTTCATCACTGTTTCATACGGAAGCATCCTCCGGTACAAATCAGGATAATTATGAAGCAGCCACTCCATGCGCGACCCCAACAGTTTGTTATCCGACTCCTTTCCTTGCTTCCGGATCAACAAATCAAAACCTTCACATAAACTGTTTATATGCATGTACTGATAGTCATACTCTTTGCGGGTAAGCAACTGATGCCATTTATCCAAAAAGAACTCCTTGGTCCGGGCCCCCTCTCCTCTCAGCAGAGAAGCATTCTCCAGCAAACTGATATAATAGTCAATATTCAGTTCCGCCAGTTCATACCTCTTTTTGAAAGCACCGCGCATCTGCTTCAAGTATTGCAAGAATGCCATATCTGGCAGATGTTCCGAAGAATAGAAAGCCTCCCACTCCGGAGTGTAGCGGGAATAATATTCCTGCAAAGAAGGTGTGGTACGCCGATAGTACATCAACACTTTCTCTTCCAGTTCGCGTTGACGCACCACCCCGTTGCTCACATCCTCCTCGTATGCTTTGAATGTCCTATCTTTCAGTTCCTGAGAATAGATCATCTTCAGATCTCTCAATCTTATATTCCTGGTTCTCTTTTCGGTACGCATCTGCCATTTCGTTCAAATCATTCTTATATCGGTCTATGGTATTCTTCTGGTGGCGAAGCATCCTCCGCATGGAAGCCCGCTGCCTTTCGCTGAGAAACAAATGCTTCTCATAATATTCCGTTTCCGCATCCAGCAGCCCGGACCAATCCTTCTCCACTCTGTCCAACGCTTCGGCCACCGATTTATATTTGGCTCCGAAATCCTCCGGCTCGGGTTCGGGCGGCGGTGGAGGACAATCCTCATAGCACATCAAGTGATATTCATAATTATTGATATAAATGGAACGAAGCCCTTTTTTCAGCGTATATATCTTATTACGCGGAACTTTGGCATGGAGTATGGAATCATATTTCTTCAGAATACAGCAGTTGGCTTTGTACTTGTCCTTATGCAGGTAGAATAATTTACCGGTCTGATCCAGATGTTGATAGTCGGCTGCAAAAATAAGGAGGCGCTCTTTCATCCGGACGCCTTCTACCTGATAATAATAAGTATCGATAACCTGTATGCCCGGATCGTTCACTTCACGCAAACTGTGTTCGGACGATTGTCGGTCTTTCAGTTCTTCAATGTCCTGTTCCAGCCCTTTTATATTCAGCAGATAGCCTTCGGCACTTTTCTGAATGGCAGCATTCACCATCTCCTCTGCCGCCTCCATCTGATCCATCTCACTCCAAAGGCAATAGGACAGCAATGTACAGTCCGAAAGGCGGATAGTGTCCGATCCGTTCAGGAAAGCGGAAGCTTTCAGCAGCTTCACCATTTTCTTCCACCGGCGGTCCGACACATACAGAGGAGACGACACACCCCCCTCATTTTGTATCTGGAGGTTATATTGCTCTATCCGGTCTTTCAAGGCATGAATCACTTCGAAAATAGAGTAATGGATTTTAATGGCAGCCATCTCCTTTTCCCACCGGATGTATTCCTCATCGGTGATCTGCAGTTGCTCGTCCACCACCGGTTCCGTTTCATCCGTAGAGGAAATCATCCGGTCAAATTCTCCCATATCCTCAATGCCTCCCACCAGACAGCGAAGCAGGAAACGGTCCCACAAGGCCTCCAGTCCCTGTCCTTGGGCAGGCAGTTCATTGGAAGCGGCAATCAGCCCTTTCAGAGGAACACGGATGGAAAACTGTCCGTTACGGTATATTTTTTCATTGATAATGGTGAGCAATGCATTCTGAATGGCCGGTCCGGCTTTCCATATCTCGTCCAGGAAAGCAATGGTGGCAGAAGGCAGATAACCATCGACAATACGCTCATACGTATCTTCGTCTTTCAGTTTGGAAATGGAGACAGGGCCGAATATTTCGTCCGGCGTACTGAATCGTGACATCAGATATTCAAATGCGGAAGCGTTGCGGAATGCCAGTTTCAGCCGGCGCCCTACCATACTTTTAGCTACTCCCGGAGGGCCTAAAAGGAAAATGCTTTCCCCTGCCACAGCCGAAAGCAGAGCCAGAGCCACAATATGCTCCTTTTCAAAAACCCTTTCATTCAGTTGTTGTAACAGAGATGCTATACGAGGTTTCAATGTATTCATAAAAATTATCGACTAATGATGATCAACTAGTGGTGCATTAACCACCAACCACTCCTTGTTTCTTATGCAAATATCTGAAAAAAGGATGTATTTCTCATTAGAATGTATTTTTTCTTTTTGCAGAATTGCTGTTTTTTCATGATAGATTGGATAAGTTACAGTGACAAGGTTTATATCTTACACAAGCATGTAGTATTTTCTCCACTAAATTGCCTACCTTTGCAACTTCAACAACAAACAATGATTCCAAATGAAAACAAACTTGCTTTCCTCCGATAAAGACCCGATGGGAACTGCCATCGCCGATTATTTCCACCACAACAAAGCAGATAAGTTACGTGTATTTTCCTCACAGTTCGAGGAAGACGAAATACCCGTGAATCAATTATTCCGCCCTTATGACGAAATGCCGGAACTGGAACAGATTGCCTTACAAATGGCCGAAGGAAATACTCTGGACGTAGGAGCCGGAAGCGGCTGCCATGCACTGGCCTTGCAAGAGATGGGAAAAGAGGTATGCGCCATCGACATTTCCCCCCGTTCTGTAGAAGTAATGGAAAAAAGAGGGGTAAGGAATGTCCGTCAGATGAATCTTTTCGATCCGCATTTTCTAGAAACATTCGATACAATCCTCATGCTGATGAACGGATCGGGCATTATCGGGAAGTTGGAAAATATGGCAGCTTTCTTTCAAAAGATGAAACAACTGCTTCGCCCCGGGGGATGTATCTTGATGGATTCCAGTGATCTCCGTTATCTTTTTGAAGATGAGGACGGGAGTTTCCTGATTGATCTGGCAGGAGATTATTATGGCGAAATAGACTTCCGGATGCAATACAAAAATATAAAAGGAGATTCTTTCGACTGGCTTTATGTCGATTTTCAGACACTCAGCCTGTATGCTGCCGGGAATGGATTCGAGGCGGAGCTTATCAAAGAGGGGGAGCACTATGATTATTTAACCCGCCTTCGATGGAAGGGATGACACTTATAGAAAGATTCCGATAAACTTGTCGCATGATATTCAAATTCTTGGGGCAAGATGCTGCGTATCTTGCCCCAAGAAAAAAAATCAGGCCATTGAACCGCCTACTATATCCAACAGCTCATTGGTAATTGCCTGTTGGCGGCTCTTATTGTACATCACCGTCAGATCCTGCAACAAATCATTCGCATTGTCTGTAGCAATCTGCATAGCCATAGTGCGGGCGGCATGTTCGGAAGCATTCGAATCCAGTAATACCGTGAACATCTTCATACGGAGTACCTTCGGGAGCAATTCCCCCATCACCACATCTACAGACGGTTCCACAATATAATCGGGTATCCTGCCTTTGTCCTCCTCTTTCTTCTCTTGTGTCAAGTCTATCGGAAGATAGGTTTCACGCGTCAGGACCTGTACTGCTGTAGAACGGAAATGGTTGTACAGCAACTCCACCTTGTCTATGTCACGATGCAGAAAGCGCCTCATCAAGTCCTCTGCCAAGGCGGCAGCTTCCTGATAGGAAGGTTTATCCGCCATATGCTGGAAATCGCCTTCGGCCTTGAATCCCAATTTCTTCACACCTTCCGCTACCTTCCGGCCTACCGGGTACAAAAGCACGTTCTCCATACCCAGGGACTTGTATTCATCCAGAATAACCGTCAGATGCCTGATGATATTTGCATTGAACCCGCCACACAGACTGGTATTGGAGGCAAACACGACGATAGCCACACGCTTCACTTCACGTTTCACAATGAAAGGAGACTCCACCTCACTATCCGCACTCAGAAAATTGGTCAGGATGTGATTCAGCCTTCGTTCGTAAGGAAGCATGTTTTCTATGGCAGCCTGCGCCTTATGCAACTTGGCAGAGGCTACCATCTTCATAGCCGAAGTAATTTTCCGCGTATTATTTACTGAGGCTATTCTTCCTTTTACTTCTTTCAGTGATGCCATGACTATTCGTTCACTTTAAATGGTTGAGCCGTATCAGCTGCTACTTTCTCTATAATTGCAGTTACATCATCATTTATCACACCGCTTGACAATACATCAAGCACATCTTTCTGATGGTCGGCACGCATCATTTCCAGGAATGATTTCTGGAAATCCTGCACCTTATGCAAGGGTACATCACGCAGCAAACTATGTGTACCACAATAAAGGATGGCTATTTGTTCTCCGACAGGCATCGGACTGTACTGCGGCTGTATCAGCAACTGGTTGTTCTTACGTCCCCGGTCGATAGCCATTGCCGTTACAGGATCCATATCACTGCTGAACTTGGAGAAAGCCTCCAGTTCGCGATATTGTGCCTGATCGATCTTCAATGTACCTGCCACCTTCTTCATGCTCTTGATCTGGGCACTACCTCCCACACGGGATACGGAAATACCCACATTGATAGCCGGACGGAAACCCTGGTTGAACAAATCGGTTTCAAGGAATATCTGACCGTCTGTAATGGAAATGACATTGGTTGGAATATACGCGGAAACATCACCTGCCTGTGTTTCGATAATAGGCAATGCAGTCAGTGAACCACCTGCCTTTACCTTGCCTTTCAAACTGGGTGGAAGGTCATTCATCTGTTCGGCCACTTCCTGCTGGTTGATAATCTTCGCCGCACGCTCCAACAATCGTGAATGCAGATAGAAGATATCACCGGGATATGCCTCACGACCGGAGGGACGACGCAGAATCAAGGATACTTCACGATAGGCTACGGCTTGCTTTGACAAGTCATCATACACTACCAAGGCATCCCGGCCGGTGTCACGGAAATACTCTCCGATAGCCGCTCCGGCAAACGGAGCAAAATACTGCAATGCAGCCGGATCGGCAGCAGTGGCAGCTACCACTATGGTATAATCCATCGCACCGCGTTCACGCAGCGTATTCACCAGACTGGCTACAGTGGAACCCTTCTGACCAATAGCTACATAAATGCAATATACAGGTTTTCCTGCTTCATAGTTGGATTTCTGATTCAAAATCGTATCTATAGCGATAGAGGTTTTTCCGGTCTGACGGTCCCCGATAATCAACTCACGTTGTCCACGCCCGATAGGAATCATGGCATCCACAGACTTCAGCCCTGTCTGCAAAGGCTGGTTCACAGGCTGACGGAAGATCACTCCGGGAGCTTTACGCTCCAAAGGCATTTCGCACAGTTCCCCGCCAATCTGTCCGCGGCCATCCAATGGTACGCCTAACGGATCGATGACACGCCCTAACATACCTTCGCCCACATTAATAGAAGCAATGCGTTTGGTACGTTTCACCACCATTCCTTCCTTAATCTGATCAGTAGGACCTAGCAATACCGCACCTACATTGTCCTCCTCCAGGTTCATCACGATAGCCATGATACCGTTTTCAAACTCCAGCAACTCATTGGCTTCCGCGTTGCGCAGACCGTAAATACGTGCTACGCCATCGCTCACTTGCAGCACATTCCCCACCTCGTCAAATTGCAGGTGGGTGTCGATGCCTTTCAGCTGCTGAAGTAAAACTTCGGATACTTCGCTGGGTTTTATATTTTCAGACATAATCTTTTTACATTAAAAATTGAAAATTAAAAATTAAAGTCCGACCAGGTATTAACCTTAAATTAAAAACCAAAAGATACAAACTGATATACTTTTACTTTCTAACTTATAATTTTTAATTTTATACTATTCTTCTATTTTTAGCTATAAACTGTTGCTTTACCCGTTTTATCTGGTTAGCTACGCTCGCATCCAATCTGTAAGTTCCGATTTCAAAGATAAAACCACCTTCCAGTTTCGGATCTATTTTGGTTTTGAACTCTACAGTTCCATGAGTTTTCTCTACGACCAATGCCCGTATGCGGTTGACTACCTCTTCCGCTACCGGACAAACAGTCGTGATTTTACCGACGCTGATATTCTTCTGTTTCCGATAAAGGTCAATGTATGACATAATCATAAACTGCAAGAATTTCTCTCTTCTTTCCTCCAGTACCAATTCCACAAAGCGTTTCAATTCTTCGCTCACCTTACCTCCTCCGGCGGCTTCGCAAATCAGTTTCAACTTTGTTTCAGCAGGCAATACAGGATTATCCAATGCCTGTCGAAGTTCGGGGATTCTCGAGAAACTATCTGCCAATATTCCGGCTTCCTCATAAACAGTATCCTCTGTCCCCTTTTCGTCGGCATAGGCCAGCAAAGCCTTAGCATAACGCATTGAAATGACTCCTATATACATAACAATCAGTCTTTAGAAACAGTTAATTCATCCAGCAAACGGTCAATCATTTCCATTTGTTCTTTCTCATCATCGAGGTTCTTGCGCAAAACCTTCTCAGCAATGTCGACAGACAGTACAGCTACTTGGCGGCGGATGTCGCTGATAGCGCTGTCTTTTTCTGCCTGAATCTGCTTTTTCGCTTCATCCAGCAGTTTCTGTCCTTCAACCTGAGCCTGTGTTTTGGCTTCCTTCAGAATACGTTCGCGGGTTGCGACCGCTTCATTCAGGATGCGCGCCTGCTCCTCGTGAGCCTTAGCCAATATCATTTCACTGTCTGCTTTAATATTAGCCAATTGCTCATTGGCTTCACGTGCAGCAAGCAGTGACTTGTCTATATATTGTTTTCGCTCATCCACCATTCTGGTGATCACCGGAAAACCGTATTTTGCCAGAATGACAAAAACGATACCGAAAACGATGACCATCCAGAATAACAGACCGCTATCAGGTGTTAATAATGACATGCTAAATTAATTATAAGAACAAAGTTAATAAACAAACAATAATGGCGATCAGGGCCACACCTTCTACCAACGCGGCGATAATAATCATATTCATACGGATATCTCCTGCCGCCTCCGGCTGACGGGCAATTGCCTCCATGGCAGAACCACCGATTTTACCGATACCGATACCTGCACCGATTACTGCAATAGCTGCTCCAAGTGCAGCACCTAATTTCCCTAAACCTGCCGCAGCAGCGGACTGTAATAAAACTGCTAGTAACATAATAGTTTGTTTTTTGAATTAATTATTTAATTTATTTCATTTCTTTTTCTTCACGCATCTCTTCTGTACGGGACAACCCGATAAAGACCGCGGACAACATGGTAAATACGTATGCTTGAATAAATGCGACCAATAATTCCAGCGCAGTCATAAAGATTCCGAATGCCACAGCAACAAATCCCATGGAACCATTGATCAGAGGTCCCATATTCGCCGTAATAAAAATGATGGATATCAAACTGAGAATAGCAGCATGACCGGCCATCATATTGGCAAACAAACGGATCATCAATGCAAATGGCTTCGTAAAGATTCCGAAAATCTCAATAATCGGCATCATCGGGAACGGAGCCTTCAACCACCAAGGAACATCAGGCCATAGAATCTCTTTCCAATATTCCTTGTTCCCCCATAGATTCACAGCCAGGAACGTACAGATAGCCAGCACAAAGGTAACGGCAATATTACCTGTAATATTCGCACCGCCGGGGAAGAAAGGAATCAATCCCATCAGATTATTGATCAGGATAAAGAAGAAAGCCGTCAGCAGATAAGGTGCATAACGCTTATAATCCTTACCGATACAACCCTTTATCACATCATCATTGATTGCCAGGATACAAGCTTCCATCATGCCCACCATTCCTTTAGGAGCTTCCTTTTCTACTGGATGTTTTTTGTACCAACGGGCACAACTCAACACTAGAATCACCAGAATGGCACTATTGACAAACAACCCGGTAACATTCTTTGTAATAGAGATATCCAAAGGTTTTACTTCGTTACCGCTAGCATCCTTTTCCACTATCTTACCTTTATATTCACCGTCTTTAGCAATGTACAGTCCTTCATACTCTCCGTTTCCTTCCTCAAACCTAGAAGAAAGAAAAACGTGCCATCCTGTACTGCTTTTTACGATTACCGGCAGTGGTATAGCTATAGGTGTATCTCCTATGTCAGTGATATGCCATTCATACGAATCACCTATATGTCCGAAAACGATTTCATTTACGTCTACCTGCTGCTCTTTATAGTCAGTTTCCGACTCTTCCCGGGCATTGGCTCCTTGCAGAAAAGCGATCAGCAACATTAAAACCGTTCCTATATATCGTAAACTTCTCATATTACTTATACTTGTACCTATTACTTTTATGTTTTATCTCAAAATGAAAAAAGAAGCGGGTTTCAAAAATCAGAAAGATAATATAGAATACCATGTAAGTTCCTATAAATGAAAGTACTTGATGTGCCACCGCCACTGCATAGACGGACATAATCAAGATGCTCAACATCATCTTCGTCACTTTCGCCACCAAGTAAACCGCCACCATTTTTTGCGGACTTACCCGATAACAGCATCCGAACATAAATATGTAAAAGAGGCCGAAAAGATAAAAAAATATCGGTATGGAGGGATACCAGGCAAAATAATACCTAGGCAACAAGGTGTGAAATACCAAGGCTCCTCCCCAACTCAATACAACCATTAATATGGTCAACGATATGATAAATTTTCTCTTTACGGCTAACAAAAACATAATTATGTATTAGATTTCCACACAGGCCGAAACTATATTGTCCCTCACCTCAACGAACCCACTCGATATTCCAATTGATTTCTCCAATTCGTCCTCCGTGTATTTTATCTCGCCTTTTATCAGTGATGATATCAGCGGAGCATGATCATACAGGACAGAAAAAGAGCCTAATTCCCCCGGTAGTGTCACTATTTCCACTTTGCCGTCAAACAAAGTACTTTCCGGAGAAACCACTATCAAATGAAGATCTTCATGATGTTCCATACTTACTTTTATTTCTTATGGCTGGCAGCATCCAGCAACTTCTTTCCCTTTTCTATTGCTTCCTCTATCGTTCCTACATTCAGGAATGCCTGTTCCGGCAAGTAATCCACCTCACCGTCCAAAATCATCTTGAATCCTTTTATCGTATCTTCGATAGAAACCATGACACCCGGCACACCTGTAAACTGTTCGGCTACGGCAAACGGTTGTGAAAGGAACCGCTGCACCCGACGCGCACGGTTTACAGTCTGACGATCTTCATCACTCAATTCGTCCATACCCAAAATAGAAATGATATCTTGCAACTCCTTGTTGCGCTGCAAAATCTGCTTCACACGCTGAGCCACATCATAGTGCTCCTGCCCTACAATCAGCGGATCAAGAATACGTGAGGTTGATTCCAACGGATCTACAGCCGGATAAATACCCAGTTCGGTAATTTTACGGCTCAATACGGTCGTTGCATCCAAGTGAGTAAATGTAGTAGCGGGCGCAGGGTCTGTCAAGTCATCAGCAGGTACATACACAGCCTGTACCGAGGTGATAGAACCATTCTTGGTAGAAGTGATACGTTCCTGCATCTGTCCCATTTCCGTTGCCAGTGTCGGTTGGTACCCCACGGCTGACGGCATACGGCCCAACAAAGCCGAAACCTCGGAACCTGCCTGAGTGAAACGGAATATATTGTCGATAAAGAACAAAATGTCACGTGGTCCGTTGCTGTCACCGTTTTTGCGGTCACGGAAAGATTCGGCAACGGTCAGCCCCGAAAGGGCAATGGAAGAACGCGCGCCGGGAGGCTCGTTCATCTGTCCGTACACCAATGTGGCCTGTGACTTTTCAACTTCATTATAATCTACTTTGGAAAGATCCCAATGACCTTCTTCCATGCTTTTCTTAAATTCTTCTCCGTAGCGGATTACACCAGATTCAATCATTTCACGCAACAGGTCGTTGCCTTCACGTGTACGTTCACCGACTCCGGCAAAAACAGAAAAGCCGTTATGTTTCTTGGCAATGTTGTTAATCAGCTCCATAATAAGCACGGTCTTGCCTACACCGGCCCCCCCAAACAATCCGATTTTACCACCCTTTGAATAAGGTTCCAGCAAATCAATAACCTTGATACCTGTGAAGAGCACTTCCTGCACAGTAGACAATTCATCAAACTTAGGGGGCTCACGGTGAATGGGAAACGCCCCTTCCTTACTCAACGGGCGCATACCGTCCACAGCTTCACCTACTACGTTCATCAACCGGCCTTTAATCTGATTACCAACCGGCATAGTAATAGGATGTCCTGTCGGAATTACTTCCATACCACGTTGCAAACCGTCCGTACTATCCATAGCTACAGTACGCACTGTGTCTTCACCAATGTGTTGTTGAACTTCCACGACTAGAATTCTGCCGTCATTGCGTTTGATAGTCAATGCATCATGAATGCTTGGAAGAAGCAGATCGGTGTCGATGCCTTTGCCCTCAAAATACACATCGACTACCGGTCCGATAACTTGTGAAATATGTCCAATAATCTGTGACATAAGCTTCTATTTACTTTTATTTGATAATTTACCTTTTCTATATTAACAAATATCGCAGGCTTTTTGTTTACCTACCTTTTGCTTTATATGCGCAGCAAAGGTAAAGATTATCTCAGTAGATTGAACTTAAGCTAACATTTTTTACACATCAATACGACATTATTCCACCAAAAGAAGAAAAAAAGAACATTTCCGCTACTTTTTGTGCATTCCTTCACGAGATAACTGTTTACTTAAATTAGCAATTCCCAAAGCAACCACTGCTGTTACCGTAGCTGCATGCTCTTGGTATTCTGGTATATTCTTCGTATAAAGATCACGTTCCGTATGCCATATTTCCCCATAAGAGAAATTATATCCTTTTATGTCTTGTGTATTGAAACCAAAAGTAGGCACTCCTTCCACTGCAAAAACACTGGCATCCGTACCGCCGCTTTGAGTAGGACGTTTAAAGGGTTTCGCTACCTTTACCTCAAACGGATAATCCGCACGGATCTCTTTCACAGGCTTACACACTTCCACAAAATCATCATACATAGCCTGAGGAACGGAGATTCCCACCGGTGGAGTCGGCCCTCCGTCCCGGTTGAACAGATTGGCAATCTTTCCCAATTCTTTTGCATGAGTCTTGACATATGCTTTTGCACCCAATAATCCAAATTCCTCTCCAGCAAAAGCCACAAACAGTATAGTACGTTTAGGTTTTGCACCGGAAAGTGCAATCATACGGGCAGCCTCCATCATAGGACCAATGCCTGTGCCGCAGTCTATACCACCGGTTGCCACATCATAAGAATCAAGATGTCCGCTTATAATAACATATTCATCCGGATATTTAGTGCCCTTAATGGATGCTACGACATTATGATATTTCACAGGACCTAGTTTGAAATGATTACGAATATCAAATTCCAGCCAAAAGTTCCGTCGTTCTTTCACCATCTGTTTAATAATCTTGTATTGATGTTCATCCAACTTGATATCACAGACTTCGGGCAAATTATCAAACGTAGTATGGGGATCATTCAATAAAGCACGATCATACAAAGCACGTAAAGGTACAGGTGCCGACTGAATAAAGCCAAGTGCTCCTGCCTCACACATCTCTTTATAAAATAGTCCCGGCATTTCACGCAAAGGCTTCATGGCATGTTTGGTTCCTTTGCTCCAATTCTCTTCCATCAAGGCAGCATTCTGCTTTTCTATTTCTATATTTTCAGCTTTGATAGCAGCTCTCAACGAATCTCCTTTAGCAGAACGGTCAACAGGCCAACCTACATTTTCACCTGAGATCAACACCCAAGCGCCTTTCAACTGATGTTTCATGCGGTCCAGCTCTTCTTGAGTACGGGGCTCTATCAAAACATGCCCGCGTTGCAGACCTTTAGTACCTGAAGTGTAGGATGGAGTGACAAAATGCAGATCCATTGCCTGATCTCCCCCGATTAAACGTCCGAACCATGGACCACGGTTAAAACCTACCGGCAGTTCTCCAGCTTCTTCCAAGCGTACATCAATACCCCATCGTTTATATTCACGCATCATCCACTCGGCTGCATTCTCATACGCATCCGAGCCTATAACTCTTCCCCCAAAACGATTGGTGAGAATATCCAACTGATGCATCACCCGGTTATCTGTTTGGCCCGTTTCAATGATTTTCTTTACGGCGGCAGGTTGGGCAAAAGTAGTCCCTGCATACAAAGAAGCAGCTATAACAGCTGCCATGCACATTTTGTTCATCATGGTATTTCTGTTTGTTAGTTGTTAACGATTACAAATATATAGCAAATTTTGGAACTTCAACTATTAATTTCCAACAATTTATCAGGAGAAACCGAATATTTTTGAAGTCGTACAATACAAACAGTATTAAAATGAAAGTTTATTCAGCTTTCATTTCTTTCTCAAGGCTTTTGGCATACAGATTGTCAATGATACCATCAGACAGTCCAATGACCGGAACATAAATATATTCTGCATGCACTACTTCTGCAATTTTCAGAAAAATTTCCGCAGCAGGCACAATTACATCGGCACGGTCTTGCTTTAGACTGAATGCCTCTACCCTTTCCTCCGGAGTCAGCGGTTTCAACACATCATAGACTGTTTGCAACGAACTGACCGGCAAACGTTGCAACTTCTTATCCTTCTTATCTGCCAGGCGGAACAACTTATTAATATTCCCACCCGATCCGATGATATTGATCGCGGCAACACCTTCCGTCACTTTCATAAGCTCTTCTTCCATTTGCTGCCAAGTTCCTTCTTTAACAGCATTACTTAGCATACGCACCGTACCGATGTTGTAAGACACCGACCATACCAACTCACCGTTAGTCAACAGATTAATCTCTGTACTGCCACCACCCACATCCACATACATATAATTACCCAGACGGTCTTCCATACACTCTATATGATTATTATAAATCATTCGAGCCTCTTCCTGACCATCAATTATCTCAATGCGGATACCTGTATCCTTTTCGATTTTCTTGATTATCGTCCTCCCGTTACGCGCGTCCCGCATAGCCGAAGTAGCACATGCCCTGTAATCATCCACATCATAAATTTTCATCAACTGACGGAAAGCCTTCATCAAACGTCTCAGCTTATCCGCTTTCTTCTCGGACAATTCACCTATGGAGAAAACATCGAACCCTAGTCGTAGGGGTACGCGAAGCATCATCACTTTTTTAATTTTTTTCTCCTGCACAGCCTCCCTGTCAATGCTTTTTATCAAAAGACGCACAGCGTTAGAACCAATATCAATAGCAGCATAATTCACTTTTCCCATCTTAATCCTTTATTCTGTTTTCATTTAAATAATATTTGTATAATTCCTCCTGCGAACGGAAAGCTGTCTTATCTTCCGATATCCAAGGACGATTCTCTCCTGTTCCGTCCACCACCCGTCCTTGCAGAGTATCTTTCAAACCATATTCCACTACCCGCTTCAAGTCTGCCTTTATTTCCGGATCGTAAACGGGAGCAATCACTTCCACCCTGTTATCCAAATTGCGCGGCATCCAGTCAGCCGAACCAATGAACATTTTCTCATCACCACCATTGGCAAAAATAAAAATACGCGAATGTTCCAGATAACGGTCTATGATGCCATTGATACGAATTGTATCACTCACTCCCGGCACTCCCGTAATCAGTGAACAATTACCACGAACCAGCAAGTCTATCCGAACACCATGCGAAGATGCTTCATACAGTTTCTTCACCATTACCGGATCAGTAATATGATTAATCTTTATCAAAATGTAAGCAGGTTTTCCGGCCTGCTTGTTCTTAATTTCTTCATTAATAAGACGGCTAAATTTTTGCTTCATCTCATTAGGAGATACCAACAGTTCTTTGAAGCGAACGGGAGAATAAGGGCGTTCTATAAAATCAAAGACCAAACTCACGTCACGCGTCACATTCTTAGCAGCCGTCATCAACATATAATCAGTGTACATACGGGCGTTACCTTCATGAAAGTTTCCTGTACTGATACAAGCTATATCCGCACCTGTTTTCATGGATATATAGGTAATCTTAGAGTGTACCTTCAGTCCCTCCACCCCAAATATCACACGGATACCGGCATCCTGCATTTTCTTTGACCAATCTATATTGGAAGCCTCGTCAAAACGTGCCAGCAATTCAATAACTACTGTTACTTTCTTTCCATTGCGTGCCGCATTAATCAATGCTTTTACCACTTTCGAATCTTTAGCCAAACGATAGAGGGTTGTCTTGATACTTTTTACTTCTTTATTAATCGCCGCTTCCTGCAATATACGGATATAAGAATCGAAACTATGATAAGGCACATGAATAAAACGATCTTTCCTACGGATCAGCTCCAACATGCCAACGTTACCCGAAAGCTCATTTTTCAAAACAGGAGTCCATTCAGGGTATTTCAAATCTTTCCGGCCACAGTCTGGAAAACGCATCAGGTCCTTATGGTTATGATATTTTCCACCGCCCAATACTGTATCCAACTTATCCAGATTCAACTTGTTCATGACACGTTTTAAAAGATCTTTAGGCATACTGGCATCATAAATAACCCGTAAAGGCTCACCTCGTTTGCGACTCTTTACTCCTTTAGAAATTTTCTGCATCATTCCGTTACGCAGATCATTGTCTATCTCCATCTCCGCATCTTTGGTAAACTTGAAAGCATACGCTTCAAAATGTTTATAGTTCATACCATGAAATATCAATGGTAAACAATAGCGTACCACATCATCCAAATACATCAGGTAATTTTTACCATCCTTATCCGGCAGACGGATAAAACGCCCTGCCTGTGCTACAGGCAGCTCTATAATTGCATATTCTCCAACTTTATGTCCTTCTTTCCTCATCTTTACAGCCAAAAAGATATTTTCATCCGCTTCGTTACCCAGTTGTTTTACTGATTTCAGCCAGACAGGACTAATAAACCCATTCAGCCGTTGTTGATAAAAAGAATCGACAAATAACTGTTGTTCCTCATCCAGTTGTACATGATTGACTAAACAAATATTTTCTTTCTCCAATTCTGCCGTTACCTGCTTGATCGCACCTTCATATTCTTTAGAGTACCTGTTGTTCAGTTTATTTATCTGTCTAATCAGTTTCAATGCTTCTTCCCGTTCAGAATGCGCCGCTTTATCTTCGCACTCGGCCACCCGGCTTTGAGTAGCTACACGTACTCTGAAAAATTCATCCAAATTATTAGAGTAAATTCCTAAAAAGCTCAACCGTTCCAGTATAGGAACACGTTCTTTCATGGCTTCCTGCAAAATGCGACGATTAAAATACATCCAACTGATATCTCTCGGCAGATAATATTTATCTTCCTTTTTCTTCTTCTCCATACGGTTTTAATATTTTTAGCAAAAATACGTCATACACATTACAATAACATGTCAATATAACTACAAATCAATAACAATAAAAAAGTCACAGCCGACGCATACAGCCATGACTTAAAGAGAGTTTTTATAAGAAAATCAAATAAACTCTTCAACCAAATACATCTCATTAAATAAAACTTGTTGATAATTGGAAGAATCACTCTCTAACAAATTCAACAAAGTATATTCAGCTCCACGTACCCAATACACAAAATCACGATTGGGGTGGTAATCTTTCGCAAATTCCAGCAACTGTTGCAAATTAAAATCGGAGGAAATGATACCCGCACCGCTTTTTTCGGCATCATATGCATTACAGTCCTGTTCTATATGGGCAGGAACCATCAGAATAGGCTTGCCTAAATACATGGCCTCGCACACCGATTCAAATCCGGCAGTACTGGCATAAGCCTTGCATCCCGCCATCTGCCTCAAAAATTCCACATCATCCAGTTGATAAAAGCTCAATGTATTGTCCACTCTCTTCACCGGTTCCTCCTCCCACTTGTCCCAAAAGAAACGAAGCGGTATCCCGGGATGTTGCCTGTGCCATTTCATTACATTTTCACTGAAACCCGCATTAACCATATAGCCATGTATATAGTCACCGGAATAAGGTTCATGTAAAGTCACTTCCCTACGCAACAAGGGAGGAATCACACGGATATGATTCTGAGGATCATCCTTCATGTGACGAAAAGAAAGAGCCAAACGTTCCTTCGCCCCCAAGCTGGTCAATACGGTAAAAAACTTCAAAAGAGCCAAGCTTACTTTATCAGCCTTTGGAAATTCAAAACTTTTATGCAAGAACAGATATTGATGTCCTATGCAGATTTGCGGAACAGAGGGACGGAACAGGAAATAAGTCAGTCCGGTCAGCAATTCATAGAAATTGATAACCCTGTCCGCACCACTGGCCTCGATACGCTGACGAATGTAGTTAATGCTATTGATATACACAGGAAGTTTCACTAGATTATACGCTACGCTCCGCATCAAACTCACCCGTTTGTTGGCTGGTGTAGGCAGAAAATTAGGACTGACAAAACGTTTTACGGGAGCATGGATGTTACGATTGAAAAATCCCGGCAAGCGGCGCGAACTACTTTTACCTACCAGTACTTCCACTACTTCGTGACCGTTCCGGCGCAATATTTCCTCCAACGTAATGGCTTGAGTAAGATGTCCTCTCCCCTCACCCTGTACTATAAATAAAAATTTCATGAGGCTGTATGTATTAGGGTAAACTCTTTATTTTCTTCATTCTCATCAGCTAGTACATGATGGTATTCCATGATATTCCAATTCCCGTCCGCATCCTCAGTCAGTGCCGAAAGGCTTTCTACCCAATCGCCCGAATTCAGATAATGAATACCATCATAATAGGTATTAGCCGGATGATGGATATGACCACAAATCACTCCGTCACATTTACGTACACGTGCAAACTCCACCAACACTTTCTCAAAGTCCGATATATAGGAAACAGCCGACTTTACTTTTTGTTTGACGGCCTGTGACAGAGAATAATACGGTTTCCCCCGCTGGGTACGATATTGGTTATAAAAGCGGTTCGCCCATAAGAGGAATGTATAACCTGCATCGCCCAACCGGGCTAACCATTTCATCTGTGTGGTAACCCGGTCGAATAGATCGCCATGTGTCACATAATAACGCTTTCCATGTGTTTCAAGGATGTATTCTTTGACGATTTTTACGTTATAGAATGTCATAGGGACCAAGCTGTCCAAAAAATCATCGTGGTTGCCGCGCACATAAATAACTTCAGTACCGAAGTTCTCCATCATCTTCATGATAACCTTAAAGAAATCAGTATGTTTTGCTTGCCACTTCTTAGTACCTGCCTTGCGCAAATGCCAACCATCTATAATGTCTCCGTTCAATATCAGACGGTCACAATTGACAGATTTCAAAAAGTTACTGACCTCTATTGTTTTAGAATGAGAGGTTCCCAGATGGATATCCGATAAAACCACTGTAGGATAATACGTTCTCAGATGCATATCTTTATTATTAAAACTATGCAAATATCCATGTTATCTGTTACAAGATCGTGTCGGCAAAATTACTATGCTATTAAAATTAATGAAAAGACAGGCCGTTTCTTCATGGAACAAGAAACGGCCTGCAAAGCTTCAGTTTATCATACATAAACCATACTTCAATCTATAACTAACAATTAATTGTCAATATCAATCACATTGAACTGCATATCAAACTTTATCTCCCAACCATTAGAAAGTTTCACTTCATAGTCATGCTTGTCCCTCTCGATCTTGAGCATCTTGGCATCGGGGTAATTCGTAGCAACGTACTTCTTTATTGCGTCAGGAACCACAGCGACAGGTACAGCGCTGTATTTGCAATTCACTTCTGTCCAAATACCTTTTTTATCGAATTCCAGTTTGTCTCCATTAGTAAAAATCACATCATAGCTTTTATCAAACCAGTCTGTTTCCATTTTAGCCATCGCCACCTTATTATCGGGGAAATGAGTTTTGATAAAAGTCTGTGCAGTCTGAGGCAATTGGTTTACTTGAATAGGTTTGTCATCATCCGCCCATACCACTGTTTGCAACGTAAATAAGCACACTAACAATAATAATACCTTTTTCATAATCGTCATTTTTTTTATTTGGTTCTACATTCTGTTTTCTGATGCAAATATGAAGGGAGATTCTGAAAAGAATTTGAAATTCTAAAAAAAACACGATTTTTTTTATTGATTATGAGTGGATGCATAAAGTGTAAAACAATGCTCCCCGCTCTTATATTCATAGCAAAGCCTGAGAGCCTGCATTTTACATATCGTATCTGCTATTGCCAAACCTAGACCGGTAGAGCCTTCTTTTTTCTTTCCTTGATAAAAACGCTCAAAAATACGCCGGGCATCCAGCGGTTGTGCCGCCCCTGTATTGCAGAACATCACACTGTGGGGAGTAATGACAATCCGGATGTGCCCACCGTCCATATTGTGCACAAAAGCATTCTTCAACAAATTGGTAAGCAACACCACTGCCAATGTTTCATTTATCGTAAGATAGAAAACACCTTCTTCCTCTATACTTGTTATGATCTCACGATATTGATACACTTCTTTATAGTCCTCCAGATATTGCCTCAATAATTTATTCACTTCTACTTGGACAGTATCCGTAAATTGACCGTTCTCTATCTTCGAAAGCAATAACAAAGACTTGTTCAGCTTCGTTATATGTTCCAAAGTCTGGTGGGTTTTCATCAACTCTTCCAATTGGCTTTCTGAAAGATTTTCATCCTCCATCAGCATCTCCAACCGATTACGACAAATAGCCAGTGGTGTCTGCATCTCATGAGATGCATTACCAATAAATTGTTTTTGCTGTTCGAACATCTGCTCACTGCGCTCTGCATAACGAACAGCCGCTTCATTTAATTTTCTGAATTCTGAAACCCGGGTATTATTTTGTAAAGGCTCGTTTACCTTACCGATACGATATTTATCCAACCAATGAAGCAATACATAAAGAGGACGCATATTCCGATAAAACACCCACACATTAATAACAATTATAGTCAATAATAAAGCGATATAAAGAAAAATAATCCAACCTGCCATAGCATCTTTCAAATCTTCTTTTTCTATAGAAGGAGTCGCTACCATCAATTCAAAAAACTTTTCGCCATCATCCTTAAAAATGGTCGTAAGGATTCGTGCAGGTTCAGTTTCATCTTTTTCAGGAATATAAACCATAGAATCTTTATAAATGATATCATCACAAGATCCTGCATATTCCTTCGTCACTTCACGCAGGAAATACTGATTGTTGGAAGCTGTATTTTTAGAAGGAAGCTCCTCTCCCGCCAATGCACGTATGATGATAATTTCCGAATAATCCTCCAATGAGTCATCCACTTCATCATTCACCTCATCCATTACAGCAAAATAGAAAAGGATGGCCCAGCCAGTCAATAAAACCGACAACACCAACGATATACGGATAATGATATAATAAATCAGTTTCATTTATTCCACTACCATTTTATATCCAAAACCATAAACAGCCTTCAGTTCAGGAGTAGCTCCAGCCTCTTTCAATCTCTTTCGTAAATTCTTGATTTGGGCATAGATAAAATCAAAATTATCGACTTGATCTATATGGTCGCCCCATACGGATTCGGCAAGTGTGCTTTTATTAACCAATCTGCCGGGACGGTTCATAAAATAAACCAGAATATCATATTCCTTACGGCTCAGTTCAAGCTTCTTTCCAGCTACGGTCACCCCATATTTATCGGGAAAAATTTCTATATTTCCGTATTTGATACTATTTTCCCCACCTTGCTGATGACGGCGTATCACACTTTTGATACGTGCATTCAGTTCCACCAAATGAAAAGGTTTAGGCAGATAATCATCGGCTCCGAGCTCCAATCCTAGCACTTTGTCTTCTATAGAGTCTTTGGCTGAAAGAATGATCACATTTTCCCGTTTATGCATTTCTTTCAACTTTTCCAACAAATCCAAGCCACTGCCATCCGGCAACATAATATCCAGCAAAATGCAGTCATAATCATAATCCTCTATCTTTTGTAATGCGGTGCGGTAATCGGCAGCAATTTCCACCACATAACGCTCCTTTTCCAATGAGCGCTGAGTCACTTCACGCAAATTAGCATCGTCTTCTACTAATAGTATTTTCATAAGTCCTACTTTTGGTTCTTAAAGACAAAGAAACAAGATAATTCTGAAAAAACACTGAAATAAGAAAAAAAACGAAGAAACCATACACTTTTTTCCATCACCCAACTAATAAACAACAAATATCAAACTAAAAACCGTTATCAACTATACAATCAGCCCCCTGCATCTACCACAACAAGACGCAAGGGGCCACACACAACTCTCTCTAATCAAACCCTAATTATTTGATTTCCATTTGAGAAAAATCCATTTGGCTCAAGCCTACTGGTGACGGTGTTTCTTTTAAATCAAAAGAGACTTCCTTTTCACCATTTTTAGCCGAGTTTATTTTTACCTTTATACCCTTTGTTTCCGATGTTATTTTCAAAGATTTCAAATTAAAAGATACCGCACCGTTTCTCCAATAACCAGTAGTATCAGCATACGTATTGTAACGATACTCTAAATGAATATAGCCATCCTGGACAGGCGTAATTGTAGTGTTCTTTACCAAACTAACCAAATGTTTCATTTTAGAAGGCATGTTCTGATTAAAGATAATATTTAAATAACCACCACTAATCCACATATTACCTTCAAATATATCTACAGGATCATTTCCAAACTCTTCTTCATTCTCTGCTGTCAGCTCCTCTATAGGTTTAGTTAGAATTTCCTTTATACTCAACACTTTGACTGAGCAATCATATCCTTCCGGATAATTATCATACAAAGGATTGAAATAAAGAATAACCCGTTGTCCATCTATCGGGGAATACCAAAAATAATCAGTCGTTGCAGGCCAGATTTGTCCCCATCTGTCACCTGTAAAGTCATAAACATGGGCACCTTTCACATTTACAGTAGCCCAATCCACTGCCACATCACCAAGAGAGTAACCATCATCATCATCACATGATTGGAAAGTGACTCCCATAACTGCCAGGAATGCTAATAATAAAAGGTTCAACTTTTTCATAACTATAATGTATTAATCTATTTTCTACTTTTAAAAGTAAGAAAGAGATCGAATACTGCATATCATCCATTAATATTAACTTATTTTCAGTAAAAGTCTTGTAGAAAAACCAGATTCATCAAGGAAATAATAGAAACTTCCCGATTCGTCACGAACCGGGAAGCTTAAAACTGAGTTATATACAGATTTTCCCATTCAGGGGGAACATGGCTTTTCAGCCTTGTTTTGTTAAGGCAAATGGTTATATATTTTAAAGTTTAGTTTTTAGTGTATTACATTAATTTACATAACAAAAAATATGCCATGGGGCACATCGGCATCCAATACTCTAAAAATCAACAAAATAACCATTATTTCATTTTTCACATTATGTAGAAATACCACAATTTCATTCCACAATTTTGTAGAATTAATCCCCGTTTTTAAAATATATCTTTATCTTTGTAGAATTGATTACTCACTAAACAATATAATTACTATGAAAAAAAGACATTACGGAATGCTTTCATTGGCACTTACTTCATGCTTGGCTGTTCATGCGGAAAACAAAAATCAAAATACAGACAAGCCCAATGTTATCTTCATCTATGCTGATGATTTAGGATATGGTGACTTGGAGTGTTATGGAGCAAAAAACGTACAAACTCCAAATGTCAACCGTCTGGCATCCGAAGGGATACGATTTATCAACGCACACGCTACCGCCGCTACCAGTACCCCATCCAGATATTCCATGCTGACCGGAGAATATGCATGGCGTAAACCCGGAACAGATGTAGCTGCCGGCAATGCAGGAATGATTATACGTCCCGAGCAATATACTATGGCAGATATGTTTAAAAGCTCCGGCTATGCCACAGGAGCATTTGGCAAATGGCATTTAGGATTAGGTGATAAAACTGCACAACAAGACTGGAATGCTCCTCTCTCTGCTTCTCTAGGTGATTTGGGGTTTGACTATTCCTATATCATGGCAGCCACAGCCGACCGGGTTCCCTGTGTATTTATCGAGAATGGCCAAGTAGCCAATTATGATCCTTCAGCTCCGATAGAAGTAAGCTATATAAAAAATTTCCCCGGTGAACCTACCGGAAAAGACAACCCTGAACTTTTATATAATCTGAAACCGAGTCACGGTCATGATATGTCTATCGTGAACGGTATCAGCCGAATCGGTTATATGAAAGGAGGTGGCAAAGCATTATGGAAAGATGAAAATATAGCCGATTCCATTACCGCACATGCAGTTGATTTTATCAAACAACATAAAGACGAGCCTTTCTTTATGTATTTCGCCACTAATGATGTGCACGTTCCCCGTTTTCCACACAATCGTTTCCGTGGTAAAAACAAGATGGGACTGCGCGGTGATGCTATCGCACAATTTGACTGGAGTGTAGGTCAGTTACTCGAAGCCCTCGATAAAATGGGATTAACCCAGAACACATTAATTATTCTTTCCAGCGACAATGGACCGGTAGTAGACGACGGATATGATGACAAGGCAGAAGAGTTACTGAACGGGCACGAACCTGCCGGCAACCTGAGAGGTGGAAAATACAGTGCATTTGAAGGGGGGACTCGTGTTCCTGTAATTGTACACTGGCCTAAAGCCATCAACAAGCCGGAAGTCAGCGATGTGCTTATTTCGCAAATAGACTGGCTGGCATCACTAGCTTCTCTGGTAGATGCCCGTATTCCGAAAGGAAGTGCTCCCGACAGCTACAACCGATTAGCAAATCTATTAGGACAAGACAAAACAGACCGCCCATGGGTTATTGAACAGGCATCCAATCACACCCTATCCGTGCGTACTAAAGATTGGAAATTTATTGAAGGCAGCGATGGTCCTAAAATGATTCCATGGGGTCCGAAAATTGAAACTGGTTATTTAGGTATTCCCCAGTTATATGATATGAAACAAGCAGGTGAAAAGGTGAATTTAGCGACTGAACATCCCGAAAAAGTATTCGAATTACAACAAATATTGAGAAAAGTACGAGATAAAAGTATCCAGATGAAGTAACATGCTGAATACACACCAACCCAATATTTCCAAAAGGGTGAATCAAGACAAAAGAATCACATAAAGGGTCTTGAATTCACCCTCTTTTTTAATCAAGAAAATTTCAATATGGTCCTCATTTCAAAAGAACCAATCCTTATAGACAAAGATCCTTTTCTTTAAAGTCAAAGTATTTATAACAAAACACCTTGAACACTTTCACAAGAATGGGTTACACACAAAAACTCTCAAAGATACAAGATACGTTTTTCCACTTTACCCATAAAAAAGAAATCTCAATTTATTTCTTTATTTTCCCTTCATTCACCAGTTCAGACAGCGCCCTGGCCAATGACGGACGAGTAACTCCCAGCTTCTGCGCCACCTCCTGCTGATTATGAATAACAGAATGTGTTTCTAGATATTTCAACAAACGAGTCTTTAAATTCAACAAAGCAAACTCATTCAATTTCCTGCTTAAAAAGACACTCCTGTCCGAAATATCCTTCAAAAAATTCTGCATCATCAATGGATGCAAACGCATAAATTCTAAAAATCTTTCTTTACCTATTACAAAAACCTCACAAGGTCCTATTGCCTCTACATTAACGGGAAAACGATTTTCAGTGGCAAAAATAAAAGCCGAAGCCAGCAAGTTAGGAGCTCCAATTTCTTCTACCGTCAGTTCTTTCCCTTCATCATTTATCATTCCCGCCCGTACACTTCCCGATGCAAGAATGTACAGCCCTTTACATAAGTCACCTTGCCGGGCAATGATATCACCCGGTTCAAAGTGCTTCAAACTATTCGGAAGTCCGAATAGGAAAGCAACCAATTCTTCCTCTTTCATTCCCCGGAAAGGAGCCATCTGCAATAATCCTGTCAGTTCCATCCTACTTTCTTTTAACTGTTATTTGTATCCGCTGTAACATATGGTACAACTTAAAAGACGAAAACCGTCTACTTTTGCACAAAAGTAATAGAAATCATTAAAATGAAAAAAGATATGGAGAATAACATGTTTTGTTTCCAATGTCAGGAAACGGCCAAAGGTTTCGGTTGCACCTTAAAAGGTGTTTGTGGAAAAAATGCAACTACAGCACGTACCATGGATTTATTGCTCTTTGTAGTACGAGGAATTTCTGTTGTGGCGGATCAATTGCGCCAGCATTCCCTCCCCGTTGAAAAAGAAGTGGACAATTTCATTGTAGACGCCTTATTCTGTACCATTACCAATGCCAATTTCGATGACGAAAGCATTACGAAACGCATTGACAAAGGATTAGCAATACGTGATGACCTTAAGCATCAAGCCTCTGCCAAGGACATTCCTCTGCCGGAAGCCGATGAATTAAATTGGAAAGGCAGCCACGATGAATATGATGCAAAAGCCGCAACAGTCGGCGTATTACGTGAACAAAACGAGGATCTACGCTCTTTAAAAGAACTGATTATGTATGGTCTGAAAGGAATGGCTGCTTATCTGGAACATGCCATGAGGTTAGGACATAATGACGAAAGTATTCATCGTTTCATGCAGAACACCATCGCACAAATTACAACAAAATCTTTATCGGCTGATGAACTGACTGTATTAGCACTGAAAACAGGTGAAATAGGCGTTCGAACAATGGCTCTGCTCGACAAGGCAAATACTTCCAGGTATGGCAATCCGGAAATTACCCATGTAAATATAGGAACAGGTACTCGCCCCGGTATTCTGATAAGCGGACATGACCTGCATGATCTGGAAGAATTGTTGGAACAAACCAAAGACAGTGGCGTGGACGTATATACTCACGGTGAAATGCTTCCTGCACATTACTATCCGGCATTTAAAAAATATACACATTTTGCAGGAAACTATGGAAATGCCTGGTGGAAACAACGGGAGGAGTTTACCTCGTTCAATGGTCCTATCCTGTTCACAACCAACTGCATCGTTCCCCCTCTGCCCAATGCCACTTATAAAGAACGCATGTTTACCACTAATTCTACCGGATATCCCGGCTGCAAGCATATTACAGCAGACGAGAAAGGACATAAGGACTATACTGAAATTATAGAAACAGCCAAACAATGTGCCGCACCGACAGAAATAGAACATGGAGAAATCGTTGGTGGTTTTGCCCATAATCAGGTATTACAACTAGCAGACAAGGTCGTAGAAGCGGTAAAGAGCGGAGCTATCCGTAAGTTCATCGTCATGGCAGGTTGTGACGGACGTATGCGCAGTCGTGATTACTACACCACTTTTGCCGAGATGCTCCCCAAAGACACAGTCATTTTGACTGCGGGATGTGCTAAATATCGTTATAACAAACTAGGGTTAGGTGACATTAATGGCATTCCGCGTGTTTTAGATGCAGGACAATGTAACGATAGCTATTCATTGGCAGTCATCGCCCTCAAACTGAAGGAAGTATTCGGGCTACATGACATCAATGAACTGCCCATTATTTACAATATCGCCTGGTATGAACAGAAAGCGGTAATCGTATTGCTGGCATTACTCAGTTTGGGAATAAAAGAGATTCATCTCGGTCCCACCTTACCCGCATTCCTCTCGCCCAACGTGACGAAAGTACTGGTCGAAAACTTTGGAGTAAGCGGTATCGGTACAGTAGAAAGTGATATGAGAAAATGGGGATTAACGAACGAATAAACGGAATAATTATGAAACAGAAAAATTACCATTCATGTACAGTCGGACAAATTGTAGCCGGCAACTTTGATACAACCAAAGTATTCTCCCGTTACCATATTGATTTTTGCTGCCATGGCAATACTCCGTTTGCAGAAGCCTGCCGGAACCGTGGTATTGATCCCGAAGCAGTAGCACATGAATTAAATGAATTACAAGAGAATACGGTTAGTAATGCTCCTGACTTTGCCGGATGGCCCATCGATTTATTAATAGACTATGTATTGAAAATACACCATCGGGGAATCCGTGCCAAAGGTCCGCAAATAGAAGCATTATTAACCAAAGTAACCGAAGCGCATTCAAAGAATCATCCAGAGTTACTGCAAGTCCAGGCACTGTTCCGCGACTCGCTTCTTGATTTGGAAAATCATTTATCAAAAGAAGAGAATGTATTATTTCCTTATGTTTATGAAATGTTCCAAGCCAAAGAGGAAGGCTTGAAAGTAGCTAAATTCCATTGCGGCACCATTCTGTATCCCATCGAAGTGATGGAAGATGAACATAATCACGAAGGAGAACGTTTTGAAAAAATCTCTTCATTAACCAACGGATTCACCGCCCCTGAAGATGCTTGTGCCAGCTTCCGCTTGGTTTTACAACAATTGAAACAACTTGAAGAGGCATTACATGAACATATCCACCTGGAAAACAATATCATTTTTCCCAGAGCATTAGAATTGGAAAAGAAGGAAGCCATCTGATAACTACACCATGACACTTCCATTCACAAAAGTGCCCAAAGTGAAATAATGCACAAATCACTTTGGGCATCTTCATGTATTATAACCCACGCTCCACTATATAATCTTGTCCCTGTTCTGTCATCAAGTCATATTCATACACCTTATACAAAGCAGGGTATTGCGGGTTTATCTCCTTGGAAACCAAAGGCTCTTTGATATCTGCCTGCATATAATATTCATTCGGATTCTTACCTTTTGCCTCTTTTAATCCAACCCCACGCAAAGGAACATACGAACGTAAACGCAAATTACCTCCCAAACGGGAATGAATCTTCGCTTTATCCAGCTGCACGCCATTCCAGTTCATATCCACCACAAATCCTCCACGGGCAACCAGTCCTTGCACACTTCCTGTGGCCCAGGCATCCGGAAGAGCCGGAAGCAAATGTACAGCTCCGTCATGGCTCTGCAACAACATTTCAGCCACACCGGCAGTATAGCCAAAGTTGCCGTCAATCTGGAAAGGCGGATGAGCATCAAACAGATTAGGATAAGTCCGTCCTTGCGGATAAGCCTCTTTCACTTCATCTCCAGGCAGCAGCTTCAACATATTATTAATAATCCGGAACGCATGATTACCGTCCAGCAAACGGGCCCACAGATTAACTTTCCAGCCAATGGACCAACCGGTAGCTTCGTCGCCACGCTGTAACAACGTGTTTTTAGCTGCCTGGAAAAGCAAAGGATGGGTGTAAGGAGATATCTGATTACTAGGGAACAATCCATATACATGAGAAATATGGCGATGCTTGTCATTCGGATTATCCAAGTCTTCCAGCCATTCCTGTAGCTGATTGTATTTCCCGATCTGCATCGGGGCCAGACGATTTAACATAGACCGCAAAGAATCTTGATAAGAAGCGGACATTTTCAGAATTCTTGACGCATGCAATGCATTGCTAAGCACATCGAAAATTATCTGATTATCCATCGTACAACCTGACACAATCGTTGAAGCTTTTTTAGTATCCTCTCCCGAAGGTCCATGTTCCGGAGACATGGACGGAGCAGTCACCATCCAACCGTATTCAGGATGTTCAGTCAAATAATCAAGATAAAAATCAGCAGCTCCTTTCAATGCCGGATAGGCTTCGGAAAGAAACAACTTATCCCCACTATATAAATAATGCTGCCACAAGTGGGTAGTCAACCAAGCACCTCCCATGGGCCATGTACCATAAAACGCCTTATCCACCGGACCGGTGGCACGCCATATATCTGTATTGTGATGAGCCACCCATCCGTTGCATCCATACATAGTCCGTGCCGTTTCCCTGCCGGTAACTGATAATTCTTTCACCATTTCGAACAAGGGCTGGTGCGTTTCACTCAGATTGGTCACTTCAGCCGGCCAGTAATTCATTTCCGTATTAATATTGATGGTATATTTTCCATCCCATGGAGCAGCCAGTTTATTATTCCATATACCTTGCAAATTGGCAGGCTGACCTCCCGGCTGGGAGGAGGAAATAAGCAAATAACGTCCATACTGAAAAAGCAACACCGCCAAAGAAACATCCTTACCTTCATTGAACAGTTCGATGCGTTTGACAGTTTCCAACTTAGCCCGCTCACTGGTTCCCAAATCCAATCTTACACGGTCAAACTGCTCTTTATAAAGAGCTATATGCTCCTGTAAAACCTGACTATAAGGGCGTCCCAATGCCAGAGACAGATATCCGGACGCTTTTTTACTCTCATTGCCACTTATATCGTGATAATTAATAAAATTCGTACCCGATGAAACATACAGAGTAACACTGTCCGCTCCTTCCACTGTAATGTTTTGGTCATCAATTTTCACCTTACCTCCATCCACATCAGCCTGTGTCTGTGTTTCCATACGAATCAATCCTTTCACTCCCTCATGATCCCTACCCTTTCCGGTCAGAACCAATTTCTTTCCTTTCCTGCTGACTTTATGCTCCAATGGCGACACATATCCGACCTTAAAATTCAGTTTTCCCGGCCGGTCTGCTGTCAAACGGACCACTACCACCTTATCAGGAAATGATGCAAAAACTTCACGTTGAAAAGTCACGCCATCCACTTTGTAACGGGTAGTAGCCACCGCACGTTCCAAATCCAGATCACGATAATAATCGGTAACCTTTTCATGTCCGGGGGTTTCTATAATCAAACTGCCGATTGTCTGATAGGGCATACCATGCTTTCCGGCATAAAAGTTTTCTTGAATCAAGTTCTGAGCCTCCATGTTTTTTCCGGCGAAAATCAGTTCACGCACTTGGGGCAGACTTTCCAATGCTTCCGGTTTGTCATTCCGGTAGGGACTGCCTCCCCACATGGTTTCATCGTTTAGTTGAAGTTCTTCACGGGCCGTTCCGCCATATACCATCGCTCCCATCCGGGAATTGCCGACCGGAAGCGCTTCCACCCACGTTCCGGCAGGTTGCTTATACCACAATTTCAGATCACCAGCCTGAATAGATAACGAAAAAGACAATAAAATGCCTGCTAATAATGAATAAGTTTTCATGGTTAATAGATATTGTATAATGTACAAATATAATTCTATTAACCATACAAACGAAAAGACAGAAGCATTTTATTGTCTAAAAAACAATTATGATAAAGAAAAGACCAAATATTACACCTCCTCCCTATCTGATAACCGGAATCACATAATCGTATTTTCTCAATATTTCCGTTACAGGAGACAGTGGAAGCAAGTCAGGGCGGGGAGATATAAAAGACTTGCTGCCGATAGCCGAGCAATGCCGGGAAATGGGATTCACGGAAGAACTGACAAGACTGCTTGCCTACTTCCAACCCGTAGGGTTCAGGGGAAACTGCATTCACGGGAACACCGGGAAAAGTCCGGAACGGCATATTCAACGGCAACAGTAAAGAGGAATCCGCAGAAGAAAGGAAAGTTCCGGTTGTGCATTGACGGAATGCCTATACTTGAATGGTTCAAGATGAATTTAAAGAGCTTAAGGAAAAGCTGGCTGTAGGCCACACTCCAAAAGAGAAAAACAGGCCCCAAAGAGAGTTGAGAATATAATTCTTTGGTAGAAAATAAAAGTGTAATTCTAATTGTTAATGAATTGCACTTTGAGTATTTTTGTAAATACTTTGTTTCACTGATAAATAAACCAAGATGAAAACTATATTTTCATGTTTCTTCTGTCTTTTCTGTCTTTTCACTATCGGGTGTACGCATCAGTCCAGTCAAGAAAACTGTGTAGAAATCGGCAGTGCGGATGCAATCTGTGTAAGCACCGATACTTTAGGGAAAACAGTACGCATGAATATGCTACATGGGCATTATACCACTGAAAGTGAAGAAGTGTTCGCTATTGTCCTCAATCCTCAGAAACTTCCACTAAGTTATGGCAGAAGATGGATTTTAGAAAGATGGGAAAATAATCAATGGGTAAGGCTTTGGACGAAAAAGCCCACAGTTTTTTTTGATGACGAAATTATACCGATTACCCCACCTATATATTATTGTTTCAGTTTTCCTATTAAATACTATAAAACAACTCCCGGCAAATATCGTATTTCCACATCAATGTGGAATGATTTGGAGAAAATCAATCTCAATGCTGAATTTGAAATAGAATAAACATCCCTTTCACTAAACAATTCAATGTTATGAAAACAAAAATATGGGTAGGAGTTCTATTTTACTCTTTTATGGGATGTGCGAATAAGGCACCAAAATCAAATCTTACTAGCAAATTAGACTCTACAGGTGAAGCTGTCTATTTTGTAGAAGATACTGTTGTTGACCAATCTGCAGGCTTGCAAGTCATTGAAGCCTTAAGCAGGGTCTATGGAAATGATCCGAATTCTATAGGAGGTTTCATCGGTAGCCCGCGTTGCCCTTCTTTCTTGGAAGGTATGTTCTTTGACGGTTCCACGTTGGTTTTTCAGGTAAGAGGTGACACAGCGCATGCAAGGCGAATTTTGGAATCTACTGCCGGTAGCAAAGCTTTTCGACTGGAGCAAGTTACTGAAAGTAATTATTCACAGCAACAACTTATGAGCATCGTAGACGAGTTGAACCAGCGGTTTGACACATTGACAGACAAGAAGCTGAAAAATAATATGACCAGTTGGGGTGTAGGATTACGGAATGTTGAAGTCAGGTTTATTCTCAACACTCCCGAAGCCCGACAAGCATTCCGGGAAAAACTCATGGATTCTCCCGCCATTCGTTTTGAAGGACCGGAACAGCCGATAATAAATGAGCGAATTAGTATAACTGATACGCTCGGTATTTCCCTGCATCCGGAATATTCCGTTTACTCCACTGAGGCATCCACAGCTTCCTTTGTTTTGCTAAATCAAGGAAACAAGAACATAATGTGTGGCGAGCATTATTTCATTACTTATGAAGACGAGAATGGCACTTGGCGTGCATTGCCCATCAATGACGCTGCCATAGATATAGGTTATATGGTACTTCCCGGTGGGCATCATTTGTTTACAGCAAATCTTTATCCCGAAGTTCACTCCAATAAACCGGGACGTTACCGTTTTTTCTATGAAGTCATGCTTGATGCTGATACTCCATTGCGTCATGACATATTGATGATGACCGAATTTCGATTGACTGATAATAAGCAAGAAATAAAAAATGCTATTAGAATAGAAATCCCCCAAAAACCGGATAATTATGGAGCTGGATTTATTCCTACTCAAGCTCCTCCAAAAGAAGATGAAGTTTATCATGTAGTGGATGACATGCCCGAATTTCCCGGTGGTATGGATAAATTGTTACAATTCATCAACGACAATATGCAATATCCAACCAAAGCCCAAACAGAAGGAATACAAGGAAAAGTTATTGTTCAATTCATCATAGACGAAGACGGTTACATAATAGAACCTAACATAGTAAGGAGTGTTGAGTCTTCTTTGGATAATGAGGCACTACGTCTGATAAAAATGCTTCCTAAATGGAAACCCGGCACACTAAAAGGAAAAGCCATAAAGGTGAAATATACAGTCCCAGTAGCTTTTAAACTCAAATAATAGCAACTATGAAACATTTATTACTCATATTCCCGTAATATTCGAAAATCACCATTCCCCTCGCAACAATGTGCTTGAATAAAACAAAACACCCACCTTTACATTAACATATGTAAAAGTGGGCACTATTTCTTTAAATTATTGATTTTCAACGCTTAATGCGGTGCGTACGGTACTTTAACCTACAAATTTGTAGAATATCACAAAATCGTAACTATCTACTAATAAACAGCTTATTACAATGGTATAGTATTATAAAATATCACTTAAAATCTTTTGCTATCTCAATAATTGGGTGTATATTTGGGTGCTAATTTAATTATACCCGAATATGAATATCAAGAGAAACATCATCTTTTCTTTGGAAAGCCGGAAGAAGAACGGCGTACCAATCGTGGAGAATGTGCCTATCCGTATGCGCGTGATATTTGCCAGCCAGCGCATCGAGTTTACAACGGGCTACCGCATCGATGCAGCCAAATGGGACACCGACAAGCAGCGTGTAAAGCCGGGCTGCACCAACAAGCTGAAACAAAGCGCATCCGAAATCAACACCGACCTGCTGCGCTACTACACAGAGATACAGAACATCTTCAAGGAGTTCGAGGTTCAGGGAACCATGCCTACCACCGCACAAGTGAAGGAGGCTTTCAACAGCCTGCACAGCGAAAAAAGGGAGGAGGAACAGCAGAAGCCCCTGACGTTCGCACCTATGGAGGTGTTCGGGGAGTTCATCAAGGAGTGCGGGACACAGAACGGCTGGTCTGACGCCACCTATGAGAAGTTCGCCGCAGTAAGGAAACACCTTGAGAAGTTCGACAAGGAGCTGACCTTCGAGGCACTGGACGAACCCAAGCTGACAAGCTACGTGAATTTCCTCAAGGACGTGGAAGGCTTGCGCAACACGTCCACCATGAAGCAGATAGCCTATCTGAAATGGTTCCTGCGGTGGTGCACCAAAAAGGGGTACTGCATGAACAGCGCCTACGAGAGCTTCAACCCGAAGCTGAAAAGCGTCCAAAAGAAGGTCATATTCCTCACATGGGAAGAACTGAACAAATTGAAGAACTACAAGATACCCCCGACCAAGCAGTATCTCGAACGGGTAAGGGACGTCTTTCTGTTCTGCTGTTTCAGCGGGCTGCGCTATTCGGACGTGTACAACCTCAAACGGAGCGACATTCGGGACGGGTATATAGAAATCACCACCGTAAAGACTGCCGACCGCCTTGTCATCGAACTGAACAACCACAGCAGGGCGATACTTGACAAATACAAGGACGTGGAGTTTGAAGGACACAAGGCGCTCCCGGTCATCAGCAACCAAAAGATGAACAACTACCTAAAAGAACTGGGGGAACTTGCGGAAATCAGCGAGCCGGTAAGCGAGACCTACTACAAAGGCAGCGAGCGTATAGACACCATTACACCCAAATACGCCTTGCTGGGCACCCATGCCGGAAGACGGACATTCATCTGTAACGCTTTGGCATTGGGCATCCCCGCACAAGTGGTGATGAAATGGACGGGGCACAGCGACTACAAGGCGATGAAGCCCTACATAGACATAGCCGATGACGTGAAGGCGAACGCCATGAGCAAATTCAACCAACTGTAACTATCACACTATGGAAGAAAGAATAACATCAATGATACCCCGTTACGGGAAACTCAACAAAATATATACCGAAATAATGTCCGGCGGCAGTTTCTCTTTTGAGAAGCAGCAATTCATTTCCGATTTCTACGAACAGTACGGGGACACGCAGACATTTGAAACCGCCCTCATCAGCCTCATGCTTGAAATGGACGCCGCACACTTCTCCATATTGCTGAACAGCCTGAAACGTGAGATTGAGAGCAATATCTCGACTTACAACGCCTGCAGGGAGTTTTTCGACCGTCTCGATACCGAATACGTCTGCCGACGGCATGAAAGCCGTTTTGACTGGGACATCGACAGACAGATGAAAGTCACAAACGGATATTACCGGGAACTCATGGAAGCCAACGGCTCTTTGGAAGCGGTAGGCTTCAGAGAACACGACCGTCAGGAAGAGGAACTGCTGGAAAGAAGGTACGAACGGTGCAAACGGGAATACGACAAGGAGAAAGCCAAACTGGATGAACTGTACAGGCAGAAGGGGCAGGCAAAGCGGGAAGCCCTGCAATGCCTGAAAAACCGTTGCGGGGACATTTGCAGGCTGGGTGGCTCACTATTGGCAATCCTTGAAAAATACCTGACCGACCCAAAGAAAAAGGAGGGAGAAGAAAAGGAAGCAGCCACCACACCGACAAGCCAACCCGCCTACTTCCCCATGAAACTCTTGTCAGCCGTTTACGAAAGATGCAACGGTGAGCAGTTCGAAGCCGTTTCAGAACTGGACTTCTACGCCAGCATGAACCTGCAACCGTGCGAAGGCAGGCTGAAAATAAGACCGAGGGAGAAAGCCCGTGTATGCTATCTCATTTTCCTTATGGGTGAAACGCTGCCCAAGCCGGACAGAGAGAAATGGAAAGGGGACATCATGAACCTGCTGGGAATAGACGATGCATACTACAAGTCCAAATACAAGGCACCCGTTCCCCGTACCGATTTAGCCAGTGACAGCAATCAGGAATTCGCCAAGGAAATGCGGTCAATATTCCGATAGTCGGTGATATGTCCCGACACTCCACGACACGACCACTTTTACCACTCAAAATAATTTCCACCACCCTTTATTATCTTCTGATATTTAGTGAGATAGCGTGAAACCACAATCACGCTATCCACATCCTTACCACCCGTACCCGGAAGTAACTTTGCACTGTTCGAACGAGGTAAAAAGCCCATGCGCAGGGCTTGCAGTACAAACGTTAATTCATTCTGATATGGAAATTAGAGACCTTTTATCAAAGCCCGTATGGCAGATGACGGGCGAAGAGTTCATATTCCTGAACCGCCATGCCTTGCAGGGGAGCGAAACGAAGCCAGCCCAGCCGGCAGCCGACAAGGACAAGAAATACGTGTACGGGATAGGCGGCATAGCCCGGCTGTTCGGGTGCAGCATACCCACAGCAAACCGCATCAAGAAAAGCGGGAGGATAGACAGAGCCATTACGCAGATAGGACGCAAAATCATCGTCGATGCGGACATGGCACTGGAACTGGCAGGACGCAAAAGCGGGGGACGCAGATAGGGAGGTGCGGTATGGACAACAAGGAAAGAAACATCACGCCCGAAGAGGCGGTAATCCTATGGCAAGCCTCACGGCTCGACCTTTCGGACGAATACGAGAAGGCACCCGAAATCCTGAAAGTGCAGGGCTCCGTCATCGGCACACTGGGGAATTTCAGCGCGTCAATCGGAAAAGCCAAGAGCAAGAAGACGTTCAACGTCTCCGCAATCGTGGCGGCTGCACTGAAAAACGGGACGGTACTAAGCTACACGGCTGAACTGCCCGAAAACAAGCGGAAAATACTCTATGTGGACACCGAGCAAAGCACCTACCACTGCGCAAAGGTGGCAAAACGGATATTGCGCATGGCGGGACTGCCAGCAGACAGAAACCATGAAGACCTTGAATTCCTCGTCCTAAGGAAGTACACGCCCGAAGAGCGCATAGCAATCGTGAGGGAGGCAATCTACCGCACCGAGAATATCGGGCTGGTAGTCATTGACGGAATACGGGACATGGTGCACGACATCAACAACCCCGGTGAGTCCACAACGGTAATCTCCTATCTGATGACATGGACGGGGGAAAGGGGCATCCACATCCATACTGTCCTGCACCAGAACAAGGGGGACGAGAACGCAAGGGGTCACATCGGAACCGAGCTAAGCAACAAGGCGGAAACCGTGCTGCAAGTGGAGAAGGACGAGAATAACCCCGACATAAGCAAGGTCAAAGCCGCACACATCAGGGCGGTGGACTTCGAGCCGTTCGCATTCCGTATCAATGGGGAGGCACTGCCCGAACTGCTGGACGGCTACCGGTTCAAGGAGAAGGAGCCGGGCAAAGGAAGGGGGAAATTCGACCCCAACAAGGACATCAGCGAGCAGCAGCACCGCATCGCACTGGAAGCCGCATTCACCCTGAAAGACGAATACGGCTACAAGGAACTTGCGGGAGTATTGAGGGATGCCTACGCCTCTGTGGGCGTCATACTTGGCGGAAACAGGGTGACAGACCTCATTACCCTATTGAAGAACAAACGGATGATAGTGCAGGAGAACGGCAGGAAATACACCTTCAAGCCCGATTTCCACTATTAGCGGTATGGCATAGAAACCACTTTACTTTAATCACGTACCATATATATACGGAAATAAAGTAAAGTGGATATAACCCGTAACATATAGAGAGGTACGGGCGAAAACAAAAAAAGATGTTCACACCGCCTGACAGGAAAAACAGCACGGGCATGACAGCCCGGAAACCACTTTACTTTGGTCAGGGTGCATATATATAGCGAAATAAAGTAAAGCGGATGCAGCCCGCAGCATGCAAAAGGCACGGGCGAAAACCAAAAACAATATCCACTTAAACAGAAACCCACATGAATACGAATGAAGTGAAGCGGATACGCATAGAGGAATATCTGCACAGTCTTGGCTACAGCCCGGTAAGACGGCAGGGCAATAGCCTATGGTACAAGTCACCTTTCAGGGACGAGGGCGAACCGTCCTTCAAGGTGAACACCGAACGCAACCTATGGTATGACTTTGGCGCGGGCAGGGGCGGGAACATCATCGCACTGGCACAGGAGCTCTACGCATCCGACAGCCTGCCCTACCTCTTGGAAAGGATAGCGGAGCAGGCACCAAGCGTGCGCCCGGTCTCCTTCTCTTTTGGCGGGCAACCTTTCTCCAAACCGAGCTTCCGACAGTTGGAGGCGGTGCCGCTTTCTTCCCCCGCCCTATTCTCCTATCTGCGGCAGAGGGGGATAAATACGGAACTGGCAAGAAGAGAATGTTGCGAGGTGCGCTATCAAACCGACGGCAAGCCCTACTTTGCCGTCGGTTTTCCCAACCGTTCGGGAGGCTACGAGATACGCAACAAATTCTTCAAGGGGTGCATCGCACCGAAGGACATCACCCACATACGGCAGGAACAGACGAAGGAGACCTGCTACCTCTTCGAGGGCTTCATGGACTACCTCTCCTTCCTCACCCTTCGGCTGGAAAGGTGTCCCGAACGCCCCGAACTTGACGGGCAGGACTACATCGTGCTGAACTCGACTGCCAGCCTCTCCAAAGCAATCCACCCACTGGGCGATTACGAACACATCCATTGTTTCCTTGACAACGACAAGGCGGGAACGGAAGCCGTTCAGGAGCTGCGGGAGGAATACGGGATGCGCATACGGGACGCATCGCACATATACGGAGGCTACAACGACCTGAACGACTTCCTTTGTGGCAAACGGTCAGGACAAGCGGAACGGTGGCAGGAGAAGCCGGAACCGGAGAAAAGGCAACGGCAGGCAGGGAAACCGGAGAGGAAAGGCAAAGGCATCAGGATGTAACCGCACATGCCAACGGAAGGCTTTTAAAAAAGCCATAGCTCATTAGGGCTTTTTCTTCACGCAATGCAAGCATTGCTAAAAAAGCCCCAATGAGCCATAGGGGCGCTGCCCCTTTGGAAACCCCGTGAGCCATGCGGCATGGAAGCAAGGCAGGGGAAGTATTAACCGAAAAATGTATTACAGTTATGGGATATGCAGTTTTGCATTTGGAAAAGGCAAAAGGTGCGGACGGCGCAATGTCCACGCACATAGAGCGCACCGTACACCCGAAGAATGCGGACAGAACACGAACGCACCTGAACCGGGAACTGGTGCAGTTTCCCGAAGGGGTGAGGAACCGTACACAGGCGATAGCGCACCGGATAGAGACGGCAGGTATCAAACGCAAGATAGGTACCAACCAGGTAAGGGCAATCCGGGTTCTGCTCACCGGAAGCAACGAGGACATGAAACAAATGGAAGCGGACGGGCGACTTGACGGCTGGTGCAGCGACAACCTGCAATGGCTCCGGGAAACATACGGGGAGCGGAACCTCGTGTCGGCAGTCCTGCACATGGACGAGAAGACGCCGCACATACACGCCACTATCGTACCGATAGTGACCGGGGAGCGCAGGAAAGCCAGACAAGACGAACAGAACGGGAAGAGGAAGTACAGAAAGAAGAACACGCAGGATGTGAGGCTGTGCGCTGATGACGTCATGGCAAGGCACAAGCTGAAACACTATCAGGACACCTACGCCCAAGCCATGGGCAAATACGGCTTGCAAAGAGGAATAGACGGTTCGCTGGCAAAGCACATACCGACCTCGCAATATTACAAGGAACTGGTAGAACGGCAGAACAGCCTGCAGGAGAACATCGAAAACCTGCTGGGGCTGGAAGAGGAAGCGCAGAAGAAGCTGAAAAAGGTCAAGGGAGAAATCAACGTGCAGAAGATGAAGGGTGCGGCGGTGAACGCAACCACAGCCATAGCGGACGGGGTGAGTTCTCTTTTGGGCGGCAGCAAGGTCAAGAGGCTGGAAGCGGAGAACGAAAATTTGAGGCGGGACATTGTGGATCTGCAAAAGCAGGTACAAGCCGAACAGAGGGAGCAGATAAAAATGGAGAACCGCCACAACAGCGAGATAAACAAGATAGACCGGAGCTACCAGCAAAAAATCAGGGAATACGACAACAGACTGGAACAGATAGACACCTATTTCCCTATCGTGAAGGAACTGCTGCCCATAGCCGAACAATGCCGGGAAGTGGGGTTCACCGAGGAACTGACAAGGCGGATTGTCAGCCTGCAGTCCGTAGAGTTCAAGGGCAGGCTCTATTCGAAGGAGCACAAGGAGAAGTTCAGAACGGAGCACTCAACGGCAACCGTGGAGAGGAACCCGCAGGAGAAGGGAAAATTCCGGCTGTGCATTGACGGCATACCCATACTCGAATGGTTCAAAATGAAGTTTCAGGAAATTAAAGAAAAACTGGGGGTAATCCACACCCAAAAAGAGGAAAATACACCCAAAAGGGGATTGAGAATGTAATCACTAATATTTTTGCTTTTTTCCTTGTACCTTTCCAAGAAATTGTTTACATTTGGAACAGTAACTTAAAATATAAGACCATGAAAAAGTTATTTTATTACACCATTGCATTAGCGGTTATTGGTACTATAACAGCTTGCTCGGATGAAGTGTTCGACAATGATAGTACAATTGAAAACACTGAAAAGAAATTGGATGAAAAATCCATTTCGAAGTACACAACGAACTTAAATAGTTCATTTGAATCTTTATCGGTAACAAGGGGAACGGTTTATGAAACATATCCCTATTATTATGGTGGTTGCTTTATTGATGACAATAGAAATATTGTTATATTGTCGAAAGAAGATAGTGAAACAGTACGACAAGATTTAGTCCACAGAATTGGCACAAATAATTTTTTAATTCAGCCATGCACATATTCATACAATGAATTAAAGGATGTGTATAGACGAATACAAAATTTTTGGCTGAATGATACAAATGATGAAATATGTAATCGTATTACATTAGTCTGTTTTGGAATCAATGATGTAACTAATACCGTTGAAGTTAATTTATTAAATTGCTCGGATGACAATATCGAACTTTTTAAAAATAATATTTTAGATTCTCCCATGATATCGTTTGCAAAAGCACATGGCGAAATTGAAATCACTATGGATATTAATCCTGCCGCAGAGATTAGAAGTAACGGACATGCCGCTTCTGTAGCTTATCGCGCAATGAAATCTGGTGGAAAATACGGTTTTGTTACAGCAGGACATTTTGTGTCTGTGGGGGATACTGTTAAAATAGGAACGATCCCCGTTGCCGTATGTAGAAATTCCAAATACTCAAACGGAACAATTGATGCAGCCTGGTGTGAGGCTATTAATCCACATTCACCTTCTAACATAACCAATATCACTTTTACGGAACTATCAACACAGACGGTAGCAACTCCAGGAGTCAAAACTTACGTTTACATGGAAGGGTTTAAAAGTGGTTTTCAAAGAGGTTTAGTACAGAGAGTTGATATATCGGGCAAATACAAAATAAAAAATGCAGCAGGAGTAGAAATAGACAGCTACAAAATTATTCATTTGGTAGAAGCAACATATCCTTGTCAAAAAGGTGATAGTGGTGGTGTCGTATATATGGAAGATGATAAAAATTCCATTGCAGGTGTGCATAGTGGTGGAGGTAACGCCCTTTCAAGCACACAGTATGCTATGGGGTATTTTGTTATGGCAAAATACGTAAATAATGAATTTGGAATATATTTATACTAATCAAAGCAAATAGTGGCATAATTGGCTTATGCCACTATTTTTTTATTCATTATGAAGACATTAACTTTGTATCTTATTGGAATAATAGCTTTTCTCCCGATTACAAGCAATTCCCAAATACTAAATAAAGATTCAATCGCTTTTGTTCATTCACATGGACAAATTGACGAAAATAACCCCTTAAGTATTTCATTAGCCAATACATTGTATCGCATATCAATAAATGCTAAAAACAAGAAATACCCCTCTTTTTATGGTGGTGCATATATCAAAAATGACAGTATAACACTCTTAATAGCACAAAAAGTACCTTACATAGAACTTGACAATATTATAGTGCATTCTTGTCAAAGAATAAATTTAGACAAATGCAATTTCTCTTATAGAGAATTGTTAACTGTTAGCAGCTTGTTAGAGAAGTTATTTTTTTCAACTTCAAAAAAAGAAACAAGAGATAAAACAGTTGGCTGGCAATCTTTCTATCTATCCATTCCTGACAATAAAATTATCATTAGATTATACGAATGCACAAAGGAAAAGATTCAGTTATTCAAAAAATATTTTTGTGACTATCCTATGTTTCAGTTTGTCAAAGCTGATGAATACATACATATCTAAACAAATATTATATGAATATTTTGTTATATATATTGGTGTTTTGCACATTTGTTATTAGCTGTACAAATAAGTCCAAACAAGAAGCCTCCCAGGCTCCCATAAATAACACAGTCGGAATAAATGATACGCTGGGACTTTCTTTAAACCCCGAATTTCCTGTTTATTCTACCGAATAAAAGCAGGTGACTTTCGTATTGCACAATAATAGCAGTACGCATATTAGTGTAGGAGGGAGCTATAGTTACACCTATGAAGATGAAAAAGGAATATGGAGGGATGTTCCAATGCAACTCATTGTATTTATGGAAGAAATTATCGTATGGAATGGAAGCAAGGAGTATATTAACGCAGAACTGTTTCAACATACGCCCGGTCGTTATCGTTTCTTTTATGAAGTAAGAATATGGCAAAGAATATACTTTGATGACTGAATTTCAGTTGTTAGATAATATGCCAGAACTTTTCACAGGACACTCCAATTATCAATTAAAAGATACTTTATTGGCACCGGAAGAAGAAATTGTTGAGCAACCAATCTATAATGTAATCGACCAAATGCCCGAATTTCCTGGTGGCATGGATAAATTGTTACAATTCATCAACGATAATATGCAATATCCAACCAAAGCCCAAATAGAAGGAAACAAGGAAGGGTTATTGTTCAATTCATCGTAGATGAAGACGGCTACATTATAAAAATATAGTGAGAAGTGTTGAGCCTTCTTTGGATAAAGAGGCCTGCGTATCATAAAAATGCTTCCTCAATGGAAGCCCGGCACACTGAAAGGGAAAGCCGTAAAGGTGAAATATACAGTTCCGGTTACTTTTAAACTCAAATAATAATAACTATGAAATATTTATTACTCGTATCATTAATGATATTTTGTTCTTGTCATTCCGGCTCTTCTAAGAAAGGGACAGAAGACCAAAAGGATAGTATTTGTTTGCAAAAAGAGCTATATGCTTTACATCAGTATGTGGATAGCATTATTAAAATTGACACCATTTTGCAACAACGTTTTCATTGTTTTGGAGCCGGACTAACCAAAGATAAAGTATCTATTGATTTCCAAGATATACCGGAAGATTCTTTTGAGGTTTTTAAATCGGCATTCAAGAAAGAAATTGTTGACTCTCCATTATTGGAGTTCAACATAATGACAGATTTCACAACGGATATTGAAATCATTCCGATGACAGAAACTAAGCAACCGTCGCAAACAGCATCTTTTGTGTTACAACCTATCCCTCGCAAGATTCCGACTGGAGAGCCTATCAGCCCTGATTCACTTTCTATGCAGGCTGAATATAATTATTACCCACTATCAACAACGGAAGTTAAAATAATCATAACAAATCGCTCCCATAACGAGTATAATTGCGGAGAAAAATATAGTCTTGCTTATTACAACGAGAAACAGAACTCTTGGATCTCCCTACCAACCAACCCCATAGTCAACGATATTTTATGGATATTCCCATCGGAACATTCAATCCATGAACAGACAATCAAGCTTTATACTTCCGAGGTGCCCAATCGTGTAGGCAAATATCGCATCTACAAAGCATTTAACAGAAACACAAAAGTAGCTTATGCAGAATTTGAACTTGTCTCATCAAAAGAACACCGAAAATTACTTGATAAAATAATACAATATAGTGAGAATCATGCGAAAGCACGGGTTATAGTGAATCTCAACTCTTGGGGATTTAAAGAAAATGACACCTTGTATATGAACTGGAAAGTTAATTCTGCGGAGTTGAGGAATGAGTTCAAACAAAAAGTACTAAACTATTCCACAATAATGGTAAATGACGGAGAAGAGGATGTAGTTACCTATTTTAACAACCCCATGTGTACAGATACATTTGGAATCAAGATGTACGCCGAGAAAGAGGTATATCCAGTGAATATGGAATCGGTAACGGTAAGAATTGTAAATCGAAGCGGGAAAACAATAACCACGGGAACATGGTATGCAGTGTTGCAGAAAGAAAAAGATGATAAATGGATTTTTATGCCAGGGGCAACAGTCTGGGCTCCTGTCGCCCTATCAGTTCAACCGAATACAATCCATTCGTTTTCAGCCAACCTTTATCCGTCACTCAATGCTATTATGCCCGGCGTATATCGTATAGTGAAAAAGATAGAAATCGGAAATAACTGTCACGACTGGTATTTTGCCGCAGAATTCCGGATTGGAAACGATACAGAAAAGCAGGATGATGTTATGCATAAGGAGCCTTCTTCAAAACCCTTGTCTGAAATGGCAGAAGAAACGAATATGGATATTGCTTATGAGGTAGTGGAAAAAATGCCTGAATATCCCGGAGGAATGTCAGCTTTATTAGATTTTATACAAAATAATTTGCAGCATGACAAAGCAAATTCCAAGCAACGTGTTATTGTACAATTTATCATTGATAAAGAAGGTAATATTGACAAACCTATTATATTGAGGAGTATAAATCCAGAGTTGGATAAAGAAGCCTTGCGGGTAGTCGGTCTGATACCCCAATGGAAACCAGGCAGACAGAACGGGAAAGCGGAAAGAGTAAGATACACTTTACCTATAACGTTCAATCCTTCTATCACAAGGTCTGATGTGATTAAATAAAAAATACCCAATTTTACTTTTGTGGGTGTAAAACTGGGTGTTTTATTTTTAATTTGCTGATAATTAGTGTTTATTGCGGTGCGTACGGGACTCGAACCCGTGACCCCATGCGTGACAGGCATGTATTCTAACCAACTGAACTAACGCACCAAATTTCATTTTTCTTATACTGCATCTCTCTCGATTGCGGTTGCAAAGGTACGCAAAATTTCGATATCTGCAAGCATTTTACGAATATTTTCTTGAACTTTTTTACATCAACTCTGATAATAAGCCATTTAAGATACAAGAAAAATAAAAATACAAAAAAAAGAGAGCACTTCATGTATTTTTTAAATATAATATGTATATTAGTCGTGTAAATAAAAGGAAACGCAACTATGGATATGCATGTTTTTCAAGTAGAATCAAATAAAGTACTTCCACAACAGGGAAGCATCCTTATATCCTCCCCTTTCATGAACGACTACCACTTTACAAGAGCAGTCGTGCTTCTTATCGAACATAATGACGAGGGAAGTATGGGTATTATCATGAATAAAGATTTCCGTTACCACATTCTGCTCAATGACCTCATCCCCGAATTGGAATTCGCACAGCGGGTCCCGGTGTATAAAGGCGGGCCGGTGAGCCGGGAGACAATATTTTTCCTGCATACGCTAAAAGATCTGGAAGGCGCACTGCCTCTGGGAAACGGGCTTTATCTGAATGGTGATTTCAATGCCGTGCAACAATATATACTGGACGGGAAGCCCATTGAAGGAGTGATCCGTTTCTTTGCCGGTTATGCGGGATGGGATCATGGACAACTTGCCAAAGAAATAAAAGAGAACTCATGGCTCATAGGAAAAGCCGGGAAAGAAACGTTGCTCAACCAGCACTTCCGCGACTTATGGCATACCAGTTTGAACGAAATGGGAGGCAAATACGCCATTTGGGCCCGCTATCCCCAATACCCCTCCCTCAACTGAGATTCAGCTTCTGAACAACCAGCACATCCGTATAGCCACCGCCAAACGTATGCGCCCACTCTTTCAATACCGCACTCTCTTTGTACCCGCACGCCGCAAAGAGTCTGCGGGAAGGAAGGTTTTCCACAGCGATATAGGCAAACAACTGATGAATTCCCAGATAACGGAAACAGTGTTCTTCCAGCAAAGCTAGGGCGTTACGCCCTATCCCCTGCCTGCGACAGGATTTATCCACCATAATCCCCACCTCGGCCCGGTTGTGCAAAGGATCAAAAGAACATAGATCCACAATCCCCACCACCTGCCGGTTCCCGTTTTCTATCATCAGGCGCAACTGGCGGTCGGCAAACAAATCATTCTGGGTCTGCTCTATGTACTGCTTCAACTGAAAACGCGAATACGGGCCTGTGGTATTGCTCATCTCCCACACATCCGTAGCGTTCTCAAAGCGGAACATGACTTCCAAGTCTTCCGGCTCCGGTGCACGGAGCCTTATCCCGTTCCCTTGAAAATGCCGGTCACTCATCATAAAGCAGGCTCCTCATTCTCCTCTTTTACCAAATCCAGCTCATCCAGCATCCGCTTGCGGGTAGGGACACAGAACAGGGAAGCGATCAGCGCCATCATGGCGCACAATACGCCCGTGTTGTTCAGAGTCAGATAATAAAATGACAAGTTCACCAATACGGGAACCACCAGCATCCCCGTCCTTATCTCACTCCAGCGGCGATAACTTTTCAAGGCTTCCGGCAATGAACGCTGCTTCACATTCTTCACCAAGGAAAGGCTGAACAGCCGGAGCGATAAAGGAATCAGCCCCACCGCCAATAAAATCCCTACCGTCTGCAAGACATAATCCATACGGACATCGCCCGCGTAAGCCCCCTCGGTCATCACCCCTGTTTCATAAAGAGCCACCAGGAGCAAAGGCAACACCCATACCGCCACATATTCTATCTGCAAGTATCGCAGCAATTGTCTTATCTTCTTTTCCATTTCTTTCTGTTTTTCCCAGTTTATGCCGTTCCCGTAAACAAAGTACGATTTATGATGGAACGTCCCAACGTCACTTCATCCGTATATTCCAGCTCATCCCCGATAGAGATACCACGCGCTATCACACTCAGCTTCACGTCCATGCCGTCCAGCTTGCGCGAGATATAGAAATTCGTCGTGTCCCCCTCCATCGTCGAGCTCAAGGCAAGGATCACTTCCTTCACCTCACCGCCTTTCACCCGTTCCACCAGACTTTCTATCTGCAGATCGGAAGGGCCTATGCCATCCATGGGCGAGATGACTCCCCCCAGGACATGGTACAGCCCCCTGTACTGCTGCGTGGCTTCCACCGCCATCACATCACGGATACTCTCCACCACACAGATCGTGGAAGCGTCCCGTGCCGGATTGGAACAGATACGGCAAGTTTCCGTGTCCGATATATTATGGCACACTTTACAATATTTCACTTCATGTTTCAAGGTAATCATCGCATTACCAAACGCCTCTACCACAGCCGTATCCTGTCTGAGCAGATGCAATACCAGCCGCATGGCGGTCTTGCGTCCCACACCCGGCAACTTGGCAAACTCTCCTACCGCTTTTTCCAGCAGCATGGACGGATATTGTTGGTTCATCAGTTATTTTGTATTATAATGGATGCAAACTTACGCAATTTCAACGATTTTGAGTACATTTGCACTCAAAAAAATAACATGAACGGAATTTATATTCTGCTGACCATACTGCTCTATTTCGGAATACTGCTGCTTGTAGCCCGCCTTACCGGCCGTCATTCCGATAATGACGCGTTCTTCCGCGGCAACCGCCGTTCTCCCTGGTATATTGTTTCTTTCGGAATGATCGGAGCCTCCCTTTCGGGAGTTACCTTCGTTTCCGTTCCGGGTATGGTACGCGGCATCGACATGACCTATATGCAGACCTGTTTCGGTTTCTTCATAGGCTATCTCATCATCGCCCACGTTCTGCTGCCGCTTTATTACAGGTTGAACCTGACCTCCATCTACACGTATCTGGGAGACCGGATCGGAAGGCACGCTTATAAGACGGGAGCCTCCTTTTTCCTTCTGTCCAAGATCATCGGAGCCGCAGCGCGCCTTTATCTGGTATGCCTTATCCTCCAGCATTATGTATTCGACGCGTTTCATATTCCTTTCGCCGCCACGGTGATAGGGATTGTCTTACTGATCTGGCTGTACACCCGCCGCAGCGGCATACGCACGATTGTGTGGACGGACAGCTTGCAGACACTCTGCCTGCTGCTGGCGCTGGGATTAATACTTTATGAGGTTTCCGGCCAGCTGGATCTGGATTTTCCGGGACTGGTACATGCCATCCGGGAAAATGAGCACAGCCGTATCTTTGTTTTTGACGACTGGCACAGCAAACAGAACTTCTTCAAGCAGTTTTTCAGCGGCATCTTCATCACGATTGTCATGACAGGTCTGGATCAGGATATGATGCAGAAGAACCTGTCGTGCAAGAACCTGCGTGAAGCCCAAAAGAACATGTATTGCTACGGCATCTCATTCGTTCCGGTCAATTTCCTGTTCCTGTCACTCGGAATCCTGCTGTTATTGTTCGCCTCGCAACTGAACATCCCCCTGCCGGCAGCCGGGGATGAGATACTGCCCTTGTTTGCGGCGGAAGGCCATCTGGGATTCGCCGTACTGATATTCTTTACCATCGGCATCATTGCAGCCGCCTTTTCCAGCGCCGATTCGGCATTGACCGCCCTCACCACCAGCTTCTGTATAGACATAGCGGGCATAAGCCATTTGTCCGGCAAGGAAGCGGAAAGACGGAGGAAGCTCGTGCACTTCTGCATATCAGTCCTCTTTATCGGATTCATCCTGCTGTTCAAGGCAGTAAACAACAAGAGTGTCATCGACGCTATCTATACCATCGCCTCGTACACTTACGGCCCGTTGTTGGGGCTGTTTGCATTCGGGCTGTTCACCCCAATGCGGCCGCGCGACCGTTTTGTTCCTTACATAGCCATCGCCTCGCCGCTATTATGCTATGCCATAGACCGGCTGGTGTTCACCTCCACCGGCTATCAGTTTGGCTATGAAATGTTAATGTTTAACGGCTTCCTGACTTTTATGGGGCTGACTTGTTTAAGTATAAAAACAAAGAATTATGGAAATACTCAGTGCAGAATTTGTAGTAAGTAACACAAAAGTAGAGAAATGCCCGCAGGACAACCTGCCCGAATATGCATTTATCGGCCGTTCAAATGTAGGTAAATCGAGTCTGATAAACATGTTGGCCAAACGTCCCAAACTGGCTATGACTTCCTCCACTCCGGGGAAGACTTTGCTGATCAATCACTTTCTGATCAATAAAGAATGGTATCTGGTGGATTTACCGGGATACGGATATGCCTCCCGGGGCAAGAAACAGGTAGAAAAGATACAGCAGATTATCGAGGATTATATCCTGGAACGCGAGCAAATGACCAATCTGTTTGTATTGATAGACTGCCGTCTGGAGCCTCAGAAAATAGACTTGGAATTTATGGAATGGCTGGGAGAAAATGGAGTACCCTTCTCTATCATCTTCACCAAAGCCGACAAGCTGACCAATGGCAAGGTTAAGGATAATGTAAACAAATATCTGAAAAAACTGACAGAACAGTGGGAAGAACTCCCTCCTCATTTCGTATCCTCCTCTGAAAAGAAAACAGGCAGACAGGAGATTCTGGATTATATTGACAGCATTAACCGGTCGCTTAAGGCATAGCGTCGAATTACCTAGTGGCGACTACTTAGAACGCAAATGACGCAAATGACACAAATTTATCCCCGTTCCTATTTGTGTCATTTGCGCCATTTGCATTCCGTTCCGGCAAACGCTCAGAGTTTTATGGTCTTCACCTTACCCGGAATCACCGTCAGATGCACCGTACCGTTGCATTCTATATCCACCTTCTGGTATCTGGCCTCCACCACCACTTTTCCGTCCAGAGCCATTATTCCCCATTGGCAGGCGTTTTCCTCGTAAGCGCAATAATAGCCCACAGGAGGCAGAATCTTCCTGTATTTGGGAGGCACAATGATACGCTCCCCCAGTTTCAAGCCCCATTTCATCCCCATCCGGAAAGGCAATGCATCCCTGATCTCTTCCAACCTTTTCAGCCTTTTCTGTTCCTCTTCCTGCAATTGTTTCCGTTGAGCTATCCCGGCATGCCGCCCGGCTTCTTCCTTCAGACGTTCCATCACCGTATGGAAATCTTCCTCGCCCGGCCGGGGAGTGTTACAGGCTATATACCGCTTTTCCTTCCCTTTCTCCACATGATAATAATTCCCGTTCCCGTCCATCACCACGATGCCCCGGTCCGCCAGACGGCCACAGCACCAATACACTTCCTCCTCATCCCCTGCCAGCACACAGGCGAAAACATCAAACAAGGTAGTCCAGACAGGATCCACCAGTTGGCAGTCCTTCGGAACACGGTAATCCGGTATCTTCAGATAAAAGTCATAAAAGTAGATGCCGTTCTGATCCACCCCTCGCATGGAGACATACGGTTTTCCGGTACGGCTGAAAAAGAACGCTCCCACCTTCAGCAGCTCCACACCGCCGTATGGCAATTCCATACAGCCGAATGACAACACCACGGGTTTCTCCCGATAGGTTCTGTTTACCTTCAGGTCGATATAAGATTCATTGCCCGCACAGTCTGTCACGGCAAGCAGATCCCCCTTCATGAACTTCATTTTCCGGCAGCGGTCCAGCTGTATTCCGGGCTGTCCGGTCTCATTCACCACACCTGCCCGGTTATTCCCGAATCTCACTGCCGCCCGGTTTCCACAGATATCAAACACTTCCGGATACCGGGGCCTTACCGTCATCCTCTCCCCGCGCCTCAATCCCCAAAGCCCGCTTTGTCTGTCATAATAACTTTTCAAAACGGGCTGTCCGCCTTTTTCCGTTGCAGAATCTTCCCGGTTTGTAAGGAAGTCCATCAGCCGGTCGTGCGTTATCACCACCTCCAGTTCATCCTCCCGTTGTCTTTCCTCCTCCGGCAGCAGACCGGATACGGACAGCCTGCCTGTTTCCGCCCGTGCCCGGGACAGCGCGTTGCCAATCATCCGCCCCTCGAACATCGCCGCCCAGTCATGGTTCCGGGCAGGCAGACCGAAGATGCGGTACAGGCCCACATTGTCTATCAGCATACAGGACGCCTTGTCGGCCGACCTTCTCAGCCCACGTCCCACCTGTTGCAGGTATTTCGCCAGGGAAAGCGTGGGACGTGCCAGCTGCACGAACTCCACATCGGGACAGTCGAAACCTTCGGAGAAGATATCCACATTGACCAGCACTTTCACCTTCCCCCGTCTGAAATCCTCCACCAGTTCCCGGCGTTCCGAAGCCGGAGTCCTGCTGTCGATAGCCACAGCCTCCAGTCCGTGTGCGCTATAACAAGCCGCTATCCGGCGGGCATGGGCGATGCTGACAGCATATACGATTCCTTTCTTTCCGCGGGCATATCGTTCCACGCTCTCATACAGCCGGCCGATACTTGTCTCCCGGTTCAGCACCTCGTTCATCTCCTTTACCTGGTAGTCCCCGTCCGCACCCCGTTTCTTCAGCGAGTCTATCAACCGCTGTTCCCTGCTGTTCGCACGGATGGACACATAGTCAAAGGATGACAACCAACCCTTTCCGATGAATTCCGCGACAGTCCACGAAGCAATCAGGCTGTCGAACAAGTCCGTGAATCCCTTGCCGTTCAGCCGGCAGGGAGTGGCGGTCATACCCAGTTTCCTTGCCTCCGGATAGTTCTCCCAAAGTATCCGGTAGGTTTCCGCCAGGGCGTGATGCGCCTCGTCGATAACGATCAGGTCCGGCTCTTCGTCCATGCTTTTCCGGTTTCGTGACAGCCACTGGATGGACATCACCCTCACCCTTCCGTCCTCTTTGCTCATCCCGTGCCGGGACACGGTTTCCTCTATCTGATCCACCAGCTCCCGACGGTGCGCCACGATCCATACCCGGCTGCCGGAACCACGCAGGAATTCCCTTACTATGGCGGCCAGCAGATGCGTCTTGCCCGTACCGGTGGGCATCTGTACCATCACACTTCGGTGAAGCTCCCACTCCTTGAAAAGGCGGAGCTTCATCTCCTGCTGGTAGTCGCGAAGAGTGTCGTTCATGCAATACATTATGCGGATGCCGGTCGCTACCGGCAACAAAAAAGAGGGAAGGCCACATGCATCATTGCATGCAGCCTATAGTAAATATCTTATTCTTTACGGATTAATTTTTATCGAAAACCCAATTATCAATAAGTCCTATAAAAGCACAGACTTTAGGATACATTTCCTGAGTTGCTGCTAAATCAAAGTTCTTAAAGTCTTCATAATCGGCAGCTGAACGATTATTGAACAAAATAGAATAAAAGCGTCCCCATTCTTTAGGGAATTTACCTGTAAGAATAAAATGCTGGCTGAATTTTTGACGTACACCTTCATGACTCTTGACTCCGTCTATCTCCGACTGCAACAACAATCCACTCACAGCATAAAAACAGGCATAATACATCCTATTCATTGCCGTATTGTAATAACCACGCTCTATATGATCTTTTATTTCATCTAACAATGATTTGGCTGAATTCAGCCTATATAAAACAATATCAAACCGCTGTTCCGGAGTCATAACAATATCCCCTCCTTCATTATATTCTCATAAAACGGAGTGAAACGTTTTCCCCATTCTTTCATCGACTCTATAAACGGATTGATTTGAACACCGGTTTCTAACTCAATGTCATATAAAGGAGCAGTTAAAAGCATCTTGTCCTCCAAAGTAACCACATCCTTATCTATCAACAGCAACAGGTCTATATCACTATCACTACGCGCATCACCCCGCGCCTCACTTCCATAAAGTATCACCTTTATACCAGGAGCAACCTTATGTAAGGCATTTTGTATAGATTTCACGATTTCAGGACGCTTCATACTCCTTATCTTTAGATTGAATTTGTTGTTAACTGCAATCAAGCTTAATACAAAGAACGAAATTTTTCTTCAAACAAACAAATATTCAGCATCTTAATTGATATCCTATCGAAAAGTTCCTGTTCCATTATTTTTCGCTTTTACCGTCCCTGCAATGAAAGAGTTCTTACATCATATACGGCCTATTCTTCTATGACCCAATCCCCCAGGGTGTGTTTCTCCACATCAAAATTGATCCCCACCTTCACCACTTGCAATCCGCTGAGGGAAAAGCGTTCGGGATACTGCTTCAGATTGATCTGGGCCATGGCCGCTTCCGCAGACCTACCCAGCTTCAATTCAATGACATACAGCTTACCGGCAACACGCATCACCACATCCACACGCCCCTTGGGGGTACGCACCTCCACATCGACATACATCCCGAACAGGGAGAAGATGATGTAGAACAATTGCTGGTAATGTCCCTCATAATTCGTGTTATCACAATACGTAACAGTAGAAAGGAATTCCTGAAGAAGACGCAAGGCCCCGTCCATATCTCCCCCGGCTATCGCAAGATACATACGGGCGATGGTCGTATTGCCTTTCAGCGTGTTATGGGCCAGATAGCCAGGCAGCAAGCTGCGCATCAGCCCGATCCGTATCTCACCGTTCGGAATGTCCAGCGTATACAGTTCGGCCAGCTTGTTGTAATCCTTTATCGTAAAGTAACCGCTCTGATAGAGCAGAGGAACAATGCCCTCCATTTTCTCCGTAGGCGCATCGAAATCAGCAGCCATAGCCTGCATACTTCCCCCTAACTGGGAGGGAAGGACGTGGAACTTGCGTAGCATCTCTATCAGATAAGTGGGCGTGCCGCTGCCAAACCAGTAATTGTTCAACTCGTCATTGGCAAAGGCATTCAGCAGGCTGAACGGATTATAGATATCGGGCGAAGGCCAGGTAAAATGATAACCGTCATATTTCTCCTTCAACTTCTGCAACGTTTCCTCTTTGCTCATTTCCTGCGAAACGGCAAGCCGTTCTATATAAGCTGTCATCTGTTCCTGCATTTCTTCCTGAGTGATGCCACAAATGGCGGCATAGGGCTTCAGCATACTGATATTCAAGATATTGTTCAGCTCGCTGAAGATGCTGAGTTGGGAGAATTTGGTAATGCCGGTCAGGAACACAAAGCGAAGATAAGGGTCGCACGCCTTCAACGGACTGTAAAAATTGCGCATCACGTTACGGAGAACGGGAAGATCCGTTTCCTCATGCATCACATCCAGCAAAGGCGCGTCATACTCGTCAATAAGGACTACCACCTGTCGGCCGGTCTGTTCGTTGGCACGCATGATGAGTGAAGTCATCCGGTCGTTCAGCTTCACAGCCTCGTCAGACTTGCCATAAATTTGTTCATATCCGCTAAGCTGGAAGCTCAGCATGCTTTCCAACGTATCCTTGTCCACATGCTTCGCCAGACTCATGTCGAAGTGCAGCACCGGATATTCCGTCCATTCGGTTTCCAGCTTCTCAATGGCCAATCCCCTGAAAAGGTCCTTCTTCCCGGCAAAGTAACTGTGCAACGTAGAAGTCAGCAATGACTTGCCGAACCGGCGGGGACGGCTCAGGAAACAATAATTGGAGGCACCGTGCACCATCCGGTAAACATATTCCGTCTTATCTACATAAAGGTAGTTTCCCTCTATGATTTTCTCAAAAGTCTGTATGCCTATCGGGCATTTCTTCAATTGCTGCTGTTCCATCATTTTTTCCATTTTAACATTACCGCTACGAAGATAAACAAATTCCGCCACTTCCTGTTGCGTTTACCGCAAAATATGACTTCTTTTCTTCAGAAAAGAATTTTACGATATTGGTAAAGAAAAGCTATCCCATTATTAGGTTATCCGTCTTCAGATCATCCAGCATTCGTTTTATCGCTTGCTGCAATTGTGGTATGTCTTCCAGGCAAATACGATAAATCTCATCAGCATCTACATCGAAATAATGATGTACTATTATATCACGTACCCCCATCACATACCTCCATGGAATCTCCGGATATTGAGCCAATAATTCTTTGTTTGTCACCTTATCCAGATTTTTAATGCTTTCTCCAATCGCAGTCAGTTTCATGCAGATACTATCCAGTTTCATCATACCGCTTTCACTCAATAGAAAATCATCCGGACAGGAGATATCCGAAAAACGAAAACTTATTCTTTCCAGAGATTTCTGTATCAAATCCAATATATGGAAAGCGATCAACGTGTCATACATAAATGCCCTCCCTCTGAATTCTTTCACGTAAAAATGAATCCATTCTATCTCGCAGGCGTACAATATCCACTTTGCAGCCCAATAATTCTTCCAACTCTTGCTTTATACCCGCTAAAGCGAAAAAGCCATGCAGCTGACCTTCCACACACACATCCACATCACTATTTTCAGTCTGCTCGCCACGTGCCACAGACCCGAAAATACCCATACGCACAATGCCATATTTATGAGCATTCTCAGCCATATACTTACGCAATAATGCAATGTATTCAGATGTCGTTTTCATATTTTTCCTCCAAGTAGGTTTTCGCAAATATACAATTTATTTTTCTTCAGACAAAAATTTCTCATTAAAGAATTTACTCAAAGCATCCCCATTATCTCCCTCACTCTTCCCTTCCACTCCCCCAGTTCACGTTCCGCCTCCCGTGACAGCGGCGGGTTGACATACCTGTAAAACTCGATACGCCTCTCATAGTGTTCTTCTATAACCGCCTTCACCTCGAAAAAAAGAAGAAGCGTCATATTATTTTTTTTCTTCCAGGCTGGTAAAAAAGCCATTAGCCACATGGAGCTTACGCTCCAACTCCCGTCTGTGCAGATTCAACTGGCCCAAACGTTTCACTACCTCGGCAGCCAATTGCCGGGCCTGATCAACAGGATTCAAATGTTCCATCGGATTAAATCGTATTTTTTTATATGAATACTCATTTACATGTCCTCATTCAGGACAAAAACACACGTATCTCGGTTATTATATCGAACTTTGTAACATTGAAAATCAATAACCTGATTCATAAATATCAGGGCTTGCAAATTTAATAAATAAAAACGAATGAACCAATTTAAAATGTCACTGTTTCTGCCACCGATATCACCGGTAAAGGACAGTGCCACCGGACGAACCGTCCAGCCGCCCACCTTAACGCCCTACAAGGAAATAACTTTACAGGAAGTGTACAAACTTATCACATCCAGCGAACGCCTGAAAACACTGACCGAGACCGTGCGCCGGGCAGCGGAAAACGGGGATGAAAAAATCTATCGTATGCTCAAGCAGCAGACACTGCCCTACGTTACCCCCTGCGGTGTCTTTTCCTACCGCAAAAGCGACAGCCTGACCGGACCGTCGGGCTTGATTGTAGTGGACATAGACCATCTTGATTCCCGTGGGGAAGCGGAAAAGCTGAAAAGACAATTGTTCGACGACCGCCTCCTGCACCCTGTACTGGCATTCACCAGCCCCAGCGGATACGGAGTAAAAGCGTTCATCCCCTACGACCTGGCACGCATACCCGACACCAGACAGAATACTTCCGAAAACATCCACTGGGCGATGAACTATGTACAAGCGATCTATGATTTCCACAGCAGCCACCCGGACGGGGAAGATAAGAAAACGAACCGCTCCGGCAAAGGCGTGGACCGTTCCGGCAAGGACCTGGTACGGGCCTGTTTCCTCTCGTATGACGAGGAAGCATTGATACGCCGGGAAATTTAAGAAGAATAGAAAAGCATACTCAAAAGAATGCCGGACAAAATTTAAACAGGCACTCAAAAAACAACAAATATCATGAACATGAACAATCCTTTAGAAAACTTGCGGCAGCTGACCGAAGCTGTCCGCATGGCAGGCGCGGATATCGCTCCCACCTACATTGAATATGTACAACTGGCTTTCGCCATCGCAAACGATTGCGGGGAAGCGGGACGCAATGATTTCCTTTCCCTCTGCTCCCTTTCCTCCAAATACGACGAAAAAAATGCACAAGCACTGTTCTCGAACGCGCTTCATGCCGATAAAGAAGATATACATCTGGGAACCGTGTTCCATCTGGCCGGGCAATGCGGAGTGAAGATTTCCGGCAGCACCGGCTCTCACAAGGCAGGGACAATGGGGACAGCAGGGACAGCCCCGGATTTTCCACACACGTGCGCGCGATATTATAAGGTGGAAAATAACATTTCCGATGATACCGACGAGGAGGAACAGCTCACCGAAGGCTCCGATCCTTATTCCCCCCTGCCTACCTTTCCACAGAACTATGTGTGGCCGGAACTGCTGGAGAGAATCATCTCCTTCGGTAAAAATCCCGAACAGCGTGATATATTGCTCCTGGGAGCGTTTACCGTACTGGGTGCCTCCCTCTCCCACATAGTGCGGTGCCAGTACGGCCGGAAGTGGCAGGCCCCCTGTATGCAGACTTTCATCGTGGCCCCGTCCGCCTCGGGAAAAAGCGCGTTGACATGGGTACGGCTCCTCATCGAACCCATACACGACAAGATACGCAGCGAGGTGAAAGAGGCGATGAAAACTTACCGCCGGGAAAAGGCTGCCTACGACTCTCTGGGCAAGGAACGGAAAAATCAGGAAGCTCCCGTATTGCCTCCCAACCGGATGTTCCTCATATCGGGAAACAACACCGGAACAGGCATCCTGCAAAATATCATGGATTCCAACGGAACGGGCATCATCTGCGAAAGTGAGGCGGACACCGTATCCACCGCCATAGGGACCGAATACGGAAACTGGAGCGACACGCTGCGCAAGGCGTTCGACCACGACCGCCTGTCCTACAACCGGCGTACTGACCGCGAATATCAGGAGGTGAGCAGAAGCTATCTCTCCGTGCTGCTCTCGGGTACGCCCGCACAGGTAAAGCCCCTGATCCCCACGGCGGAGAACGGCCTGTTCTCCCGCCAGAACTTTTATTATATGCCACGCGTCACCCAGTGGGCGGACCAGTTCGGCGAGGATGAGGTGGATGTGGACGAGGAATTCCGCCTGATGGGCAACGAATGGAAAAACACGCTGGACGAGCTGACGCTTCGGGGATTGTTTACCCTGAAGCTGACTCATGCCCAGCATAAACAGTTCAACTTCCTGTTCGACAAGCTGTTCCATCGTTCCGGCAAGATCAACGGGGACGAGATGAGCAGTTCCGTCATCCGTCTTGCCGTCAATGCGTGCCGCATGATGTCGATAGTCGCCATCCTGCGAAGCCTGGAAGACCCTTCTCTGGTGAAACCTGACGCGCATATTTCTTCCGATAATCTGAAGGACCGTATCATCCCGCGCTGGAACCTGGCGATTACAGACGATGATTTCCATGCCGTACTTGCCTTGGTGGAGCCGCTTTATCTGCACGCCACCCATGTTCTTTCGTTTCTGTCCTCCTCCGTTATCAAGCGCCGGAGCACGGCGGACAAGGATATGCTCTTTGCCGAGATGGAGGACGAGTTTACCCGCCGGATGCTGCTGGAAAAAGCGCACGACAGGAGGATACCTGAATCCACCGCGCTGACCTGGCTCAAACGGCTCACCAAACAGGGGGCGCTGGTGAGTGTGGACGGCAAGGGAACGTATCACAAGAACTGACCCGGCTCTCTATATGTACACGCATATGTGTGTGAGGAAAAAAGGGGCTGTCCCCACTGTCCCCGTGTCCCCGTCGCTGCTCCGTGCGGCCGTTGTTCCCGGATAGCAAAAATCGTTTGTGGCAATTCTTTGGGATTGTTCGGAAAACTCCGGATAAACTTTATATACGACACTCCATGCCGGTTAGTATAAAAACAATCGGGCACGCTTTATGCCGAAAGGGGATTTGAATAATTTGCCCATGTGTCAATGTACCGATTTATTAATTTGCTGCTATGTGCAATTTACCAATGCGCCAATGTGCCAACCGGGCCGCACTCTATACCGTAGGTGATTGGCCGTTGGTTCATTATCATCATCTATCAAACTCACGTTAAACAAGAAACCATTCATGAATAAGACCGAAACAGCCCTTCTCTATTTTCCGGACAGTACGCCGAAAGTAGCCGTGCGTCATCTGATGCGCTGGATCGCCCGGTGCGCACCGTTGCTCCACGCCCTGGAAGCCACTGGATACCATCCCTGTCAGAAATCCTTCACCTGCCGCCAGTTGCAACTCGTCTACCTCCACCTGGGAGAACCGTGATTCCCCCTGGAATCTGCCACAGACTGTCCGAGAACTCTTCCTCTCTCTTTGAGCGTGGATTACGCGGAAAGAATAAAGAGGGAAGCGTGCCCCCCCTGAAGTCACCACATGACGCAAGTGCTGGCCGAGTTCCCGGACAGTTTCCCCAAAGGGTCAAAAGGGGTCGGAAGGGGTCACGCCGCACGGACGTGAAGTTATCTTTGCAGTGTCAGAAGGAACCAGCCGCACCCCGGCACAAGATTACAAAAATCCTGGTACAAGATTCCGCGGATCTTGTACCAAGTTTCACCGAACGCCGCAGCAGTGTGCGCCTTGCTCCTACCTGACACTTTTCCGATAATAATAACCCTTTAAAAACAAAAACGATGATCAACTACAGTATCTCACTCCGTGCCAATCCCAGTGACCAGGATGCTCCCAAGAAGGCTTATGCCAACGCCCAGTACTCAGAAATCATGACACTGGACAAGTTTGCCGAGCATATCTCGACCCACGGCTCCAAATACAACCGTGCCGACATCCAGGCCGTCCTGATCCAAGCGGTGGACTGTATGCGGGAGCAGCTTCTGGCAGGACAACGCATCCAGATGGGCGATCTGGGCACTTTCTCCATTCATATCAACAGCATGGGAGCCGAATCACTGGAGACATACAATCCCGCCATCCATGTGGAAGACCTGAACGTGCGCTGGAAAGCCGGGACCCGTTTCCTCAGCTTGCTGAAAGACAGCGTATTCAACCTGGTCCCTACCCGAAAGGCTGCCAAGCTGGTGGTTAAAGCCCTGAAAGCGGGGAAAAACACCGTGGACCTGACGGGGGAGGCTTCCGGACCAGATGACAAGACGGAAGAAAACGCCTGAACTTTCCGGGCTTCTGAAGTCTGATCGTATTTTGCCTTTCTGAAATGAAACGGTTACTCTGAAGTAGACCTGTATTTCTGTAAAAATCTGCCTTTCTGAAATAAAACTGTTGTTCTGAACAAAGTGAAGAATCTGAATGCAATCGTTTTTATGCCCACAGATTCCTCGTCTTTGTCCGGAATGACAGAAAAAACAAATCCTTTAAAACAAATATCCCTATGAACAATTCAAAGAAAATCACCTGGAAGCAAATTCTGCACGCCATTATCCAAGCTGCCATAGCAGCGCTCACCGCCTTGGGCGTAACCAGTTGCACCACTCTCTTTTAAAAAGCCCCCTGGCCCATCGCATGACACTTTTTAATTTTTAATTCCCTATTTCAATTCAACCATGATTCAAGAAACTTTCCCTATGATAATCGGTGAGGAAGAGATCCCGAACGAACGTGCTCTCCTCACTCAAGAGGACGGCCCGATGATGGCATCCTCCGCTTCCGTGAAATATATCGTCATTCATTGCAGCGCCACACGCTCCACCCGGGATTACACCGCCGAGCAACTGCTCCGTGACCACAAAACGCGAGGTTTCCGCACAGTGGGGTATCATTTTTATATCCGTCGTGACGGAAGTGTGACCCAGCACCGCAAGCTTCTGGAAGTGGGTGCGCACTGCCGCCCCTGGAACCGTTGCAGCATAGGCATCTGCTATGAGGGCGGGCTGGATGCGGACGGACGTCCGGCAGATACCCGGACACCGGAACAGACGGAACAATTTATTTTGTTGCTGATGCGGATGGTGAAAATCTTTCCCGGTGTCCGGATAAGGGGACACAGGGATATGCCGGGAAGTATCCCGAAGGCTTGTCCGTGTTTCGATGCGGAGGGGGTATTCGGGTACTTGGAGAAATAATAAAGAAAGTAGCAATCACCATGCAGTTTCTTCTTTGGGGGAAACTGCATGGAGAATGCCCTTACGTATGATTTGTTTTTCTTTGTAGAAAGGTTTTACAATAATGAATTTACTCAATCTACAGACTACCATACTAATCGTATACGATAGCCCTATAGAGAACCGACATTGACATCATTCTAATTTACCCTACCCACCATTCATCTTTCTACAAAACAGAAGCAAATCACCTAGCAGTACAATCAATCGTGCACACCGTTACAGCTTATCAATTTCTTCCGCTGAAAGTCCGGCAACCCGGACAATATCCGCTATGGAAAAACCGTTCTCTTTCAGTTTACGGGCGATTTCCAAACGCTCCTTCAAACGTCCTTCCGCCTCTCCTTCTGCTTTTCCTTCCGCTTTTCCTATTGCTTTTCCTATCGCTTTTCCTTCCGCGACAGCCTGTTCACGGATATCATTTTCCACAATACGGCTCACGTTA